>OJQH01000037.1_pt1 | contig 82734 bp, 90 predicted proteins | sample 1601421 | NCBI WGS metagenome assembly OJQH01 (sample SAMN03922503, study PRJEB24848) | human gut metagenome | isolation source: stool sample | host: Homo sapiens | place: Germany | collected 2011-11 | reverse complement strand
CCAAAACTGTTAAATTCGTCAGGTTAGAAATTGGCTGTAAGTCACTGATCTGGTTGAGGTCCAGAGATAATCTCGTCAGGTTGGTCAGGTTTTCCAGTCCGGCCAGGGTGGTGATGTTGTTGCCGTAGGCGTCGATGGAGGTCAATTTTGTCAGGTTTTCCAGGCCGGCCAGGCTGGTGATCTGGTTGTTGCGTATATCCAAAACTGTTAAATTCGTCAGGTTAGAAATTGGCTGTAAGTCACTGATCTGGTTGTCGTGCAGATCTAATTCTGTCAGGTTTGTCAGGCTTGTCAGTCCTTCCAGCTCAGTCAGACTGGTGATGCTGTTCCGGCTGAGATTCAAAACTTTCAGGTTCGTCAAGGCCGACAGGGGCCGGAGATCGCTGATCTGACCGCCCGTCAAATCCAGCTGTGTCAGGTTCGTCAAGCCCGCCAACCCATTCAGGTTGGTAATATTATCACTGTAATTCACCCCCAAAGACTTCAGCTGAACTGCGTTCCTTAATTCCATCAGGTCGACGGACTCGAACCCCGAGATGTCAAGACTTTCCAAGGTGGCAATTTTTTCGATACCGGTCAGGTCCAACTCTGACTCTGACTCCGAAGAACCTTCCAGATCAATGGATAAAAGACTGGGCATTCCGGAGAGACGGTCAAAATCTGACACCTTTGTGTAGCCAGAGAAGACTATTTCCTCCACGTCCGTCAGCTTGCTGATTTGCTCCATGGATGCGGCGTCGATCGCGCCTTCGGAAATCTGTATCCTTGTACAGGAATACGCCTTCAGAAGTTTTTGCGCATCCTCCACCATCTGATTGCTGATGGATCCACTGTTCAGCCTGATGTTCACATAAGTTCCGCCGTATCTGTTGTCATACATCACGGAAGGGTAGCTGCCGACTGCGAATTTTACCGCCGCAATCACGAAGGCGATGACCGCGACGACTGCGAGCACCTTCCAGAGGCCGCTCTCCTTTTTGGCGGGCGCGGCGGTAGGGGCGGGCTGTGCCGTCGGGGGTGCTGCGGGCCGGGGTTGGGGGTTTGTCGGTGGGTTCTGCTTCTCCTGCCACTCCCGGCGCAGGGCGCGGGTGCTCTTGGCACCCTTCACCGTGAAGGCGGTGGGGTAGCGTTCATAGTCGCAGGTCCGGTCGTACCCGCAGGTGGGGCAGACGGTGGCTGCGTTGTTCTCTTGGTCACATACCGGGCATTTCCACATGATTCTCTCTCCTTTATCCGCTTTAACCGCTTTATCCGCGCTTACGGCTTCTGCGCCAGCACGATGATCAGCACGATGATCGCCTGCACCAGCACCAGAATGGGCATGGTGATGGAGAAGCGCTTGTGCTGGGTCTTGTGGCGGCACAGGTACATGCCCATCAGAACGCCCAGGCTGCCGCCGGCGAACGCCTCCAGAAACAGCGTCGCCTCCCGCACCCGCCACTGGCGGGTCTGCGCCCGGTGCTTGTCCACGGCCATGGTCACAAAGGCCGCCACGTTGATGGCGAACAGATAGATAGCCAGAATTTTCATTTTTTTATCCTCCGTGTATGATTTTTAGTTTATGGGCCGAGTCTTTGCATATCAATACAAGCATATTATAGCATCAAATGCCCCTTATTGAAATACGGAAAACGCATCTGCGCATAAAAATTTGCATTCCGTCGGGCGGAGTCGAGCCTTGCAAAATATTCGCAAAATTTGTGAACAAACTATTTGCATTTCAGGGCTTCCGTGATACAATAAAAATGTATAGTTAGCGGAACAGTGCCAGTCAGAGGCACATTGGCCGCAAAAGATAGAAGGAGGGCCATCAGCCATGAATCTGGGCGTGGATTTGGGGAGCACCTATTCCAGCTTTTCTACCTATAACAAGGATACGCACAACGTCGATCTGTGCAGGCCCGGACAGGGCACGCCGGAGGCAATTCCGTCCATTGCCTGCCTGGATGACGACAACGCCATCCTCACCGGTTACGACGCGCGGCAGCATCTGCTGACCACCGACCCCGGGGCCAGAACCTTTTCCGCCTTCAAGATGCTGCTGACCGAGAACAATGAGGAGCTGCTGCAGGAGCGCGGATACGGCAGCGACTACACGCCCCGGGCCATTGCCGAGGAGTTTCTCAGCCAGCAGATCGACAAGGTCCTCAACAACTACAGCGTCGAAGAAGTGGAAAACCTGGTGATCTGCGTGCCGGAGGTGTGGACCACCCAGACCTCCGTGCGCCAGGGGAAGCTGGACGGGCGCACCATCCTGCGGGATATCTGCGCCGGATTGAGACATGTTAACCCGCAGAATATCCGCATCGTCAGTGAACCGGCAGCCGCCAGCGCCTATTTCGCCCACCATTACCGCCGCACCAACGAAAAGGGCGCCAATTTCAGCGGCTCCCTGCTGATCATCGACTACGGCGGCGGCACTCTGGACCTGACGCTGACGGAGGTGCACCCCCTGGACACCTCCGTGGAGATCAAGGTGCTCTTCCGCACCGGAGCCGGCGAGAACGTCCAGGGCCGCACCGGCAACGCCGGCATCGCCTATATGGAGGAGACCGTCCGGCTGGCGCTGAAGGAGGCCGGGGAGGACGCCTCGAAGCTGATCCCCTGCAATCCCGATTTTCGGCTGGCCGTGAACCAGCTGGAGGGCAGGCTCATGGCGCAGATCGTCTCCAAATCGGAGGGCCACGAACAGGACCGGGCGTTGGCCCTGCGGAACGCGGTGGACGAGTGCGGGCAGGACATATCCGAACTGCTGGACAACCACGATGAGTTCACCTCCATCCGCTACTGCGGAACGAAGCGCTCCGTCACCTTTGCCCACCTCAAGCGGGCCTATGACCAGGTGGTCCAGCCGGAGCTGGGCCGCTGCCTGGAGGAGACCGCCCAGTGGATGAAAGATCACAAAGTGAACTATGAGAACGCCAACGGCGACGGCTTCCAGGTGGTGCTGGTGGGCGGATTTGGAAAGTATCTGCTGGTGCAGAAGCAGGTGGAGGAGTTCTTCCGCCGCACCAGCGTGAACGACGCCCGGTTCCGCAGCGGGCTGGGTCCCAACCGGGAATACGCCGTTTCCATGGGGGCGGCGCTGCTGGCCTCCGGCGTGATGACCATCCGCCACACGGCGCCCTACGGACTGGGGGTCTATTCCGATGCTTCCAACGCCCTCTTTTACGCCATCCCCTTCCGGCACGAGATCAAGCCCGGGGAGCAGAACTGGATCTGCACCGGCAAAAAGCCGATCACGTTCATCAACGGCCAGAACAGCATCACCCATCTGCTGATCGGCTTCGATGAAAACCTGAAGGCGGGTACGATTATCCCCCTGCTTCCGGCCATGCGCAGGAGAATTTCCCGGGCATATGAGCAGATGAGCGCCGATTACCGGAAACGTTTTCCGGGCAACGCGGCCGTGGTTCTGCATAACATCGGCTTTTCTATGGATGAGTCGGAGGTGGTGTCCATCCTGCTGCGCAGCGTGGACTCCCACGGCAAGGCCCTGCTGACCCTGCCGCCCATCGAGCTGGCGGATTACCAGAATATGTTCAGCCTGGCGGAAACCCGCGTTGTCGACAACTGCGGCGATAGGAGGTAACGAAATGGAACTGAGAAGCCTTCGTGCAGATATTACAAGCCTGGAGGCGGCCTCCGGCCTGACGGTGGACGATATCCTGGGCATTATGCAGGACCTGTGGGGGGATGTCCGCCACGAGAGCGGCCGCGCCGCGGAGGACAGCCCGGTGCGTGATGCAAACGAGCTGACCAGCAAGCTGATCTGGGCCTGCAACCAGCTGGTCAAGATCACGGAGCGCCATGCCGACGCGCTGTCCGGCGTGAGCCGCCTGTCCCGGCTGCAGGAGAAGCTGACGGCGCTGCAGACCCAGGCGGACGCCTATGAGGCGGCGGGATCGAAGATGGAGCAGCTGCAGGCCGAAGAGACCCGGCTGGAGACGGCCGTCGCCGGACTGCGGGCCAGGCAGGACGAGCTGGAGCGCCGGGTCCGGGAAAAGACGGCGGAGGAGAAGAACCTGGAGCAGGCGGCTTCCGAAGCGGATACGGAGCTGGAGCGGCTGGAGGAGCAGGTCCGCCGGTGGACTGCCCACAGCCAGGAGATCGACCGGAAAAAGGCGGCCCTGGAAGAGAGCCGCGACGCCCTGGCCGACAAGGAGGCGGAATACTGCCGGTTGGAGCAGGAGCAGACGGACCTGGATGCCAGAAACGCCCAGCTGACCACCAACGTGGGGAACCTGGAGAATGCGGTGCAGACCCTGACGCAGAACATTACCAAGCTGACCGGCCTGCAGCAGCAGCTGACCCAGAAGCAGACGGACCTGGCCCGGCAGCAGACGACCCTGACCGCTGCCAACAACCAGCTGACCACCAACGTGGGGAACCTGGAGAATGCGGTGCAGCAGCTGGTCCGGCAGCAGGCGGACCTGACCCAGAAGCAGACGGACCTGGCCCAGGAGCAGACGACCCTGACCACCGCCAACAACCGGCTGACCACGGAGGTGGGGAACCTGGAGAATGCGGTGCAGACCCTGACGCAGAACATTACCGTCCTGACCGGCGAAAAGCAGCAGCTGACCCAGCAGCAGGCGGTTCTGGTCCAGCAGCAGACGGACCTGGATAACGACAAAGCCGGACTGACCCCGGCGGTGGGAAATCTGCGCTATACGGTGCAGGAGCTGATGAAGCAGATTGCTGATCTGACCGACGAAAAACAGAACCTGGAGCAGGAGCGGGAGGACCTGACCCGGCAGCACCAGGATCTGGATGCCGAAGTCACCCGGCTGACCACGGAGGTGGGCCGGCTGCGCGGGGCAAACGGCGAAAAATCCGCCCGCAGGCAGGAGCTGGAGGACGAACACAAGGCGGCGCAGGAGGAGGCCGACAGACTCTCCGGCTATGATGAGCAGCTGGAGGAGCTGAGCCGGAAGCTGACGCAGCTGAGAGAGATCGTCCGGAAGCTGCGGGAGGACACGAAGTACCTGGAGATCCGGGGAGACGAGAAGCCCTTTGCGCTGGAGCCCTCGCTGACGGCCGGCATGAAGCAGAGTGAAAAGATAATCGCGGCCCTGAGAAAGGCCGTTCAGGACTATCGCACAGACGGTTGCAATTAATGTTAGGAGGTCACCATGAAAACCTGTATCGTATGCGGAAAGAATTTTGACGAGAACGTCAACGGGGCCTGCCCCTGCTGCCAGTTTCCGGCAATCGCCGTGCTGGGCGGCGCCGAGGACGAGCTGATCCGGTTTGCCCGCCAGTACCGGAAGGATTATCTGACCGATATGCGCTTCGGCGTGGTGTGCACCACCTGGAAGGCCAGCGGCGACAGGCTGGTCTCCGATCGGAACGAGTATGTGTATTTTGCCGACGGCTCCACCCCTGCCGAGCAGGACGTGTGGTGCGACCGTCAGCTGGCCCGCTGCCCCGACGGCGGCAGCGTCGACGTGCGCCTGGCCGTGGAGAAGGCCGGACACAGCTGGGTCCGGGAGGTCGCCGTTCCCAATCTGACCCAGCCCCAGCTGCAGCAGGTGGGTATCCGCCTGTGCGGCGATACGCTGCACGCCCGGGTGCTGCTGCGCAGTGGCGGCCAGACCACGGAATCCCAGCCCGTATCGCTGGTTGAAGACAGGAACTAAAAAGGGGGAACTCCTTTGTTTTCCGATCATAAGTCCCTGTATTTCGTCTTTCACAACCAGGATGAGCGCTATTTTCTGGACAGCACCCTGTGCCTGAAGTTCGAGGAGTGGCTCTGGCTCACCCTGCGGAAGAACGGGTATTCCCACATTTATTTCATTGGCATCGACGCCCAGAACCAGCCGGTCCTGACCCTTCCGGACCGGGAGAGCTTCAACGCATTCTTCCGCGGTATGCCCCGGCCGTGGTTCGCGTCCGAGGAGATCTATCCCGGCCGCCCGCTTACGCGGGGGTTCAAGGGCAACGAATTTGCGCACCTGTGGACGCAGATCTATGCCGACCGCAGAAATGCGGCGGACCGCGGCAGGGCGGCTTACGTTTTCACCATGCGGGCCTTTCATCGGTTTGCCGACCCGGGACGGAATGGGGCGATCGGCCAGCTGCTGGCCCGGATGCATCAGTCGGAGTGCCTCGACACCATCATTCTCACCGGGCCTATGCGCATGACCTCCCGCGACCTGGCGCCCTATGTGGATCGCAGCGGCATTCTGGCCTATACCTCGCCGGGGGGATACAGCCTGCTCAATGAGGCTGCCCGGAGCCTGTTCAGGAGGGAAGACGGCGGCCTGTGCTTTTTTGAAGAGCTGAAAAGCCGCATGGACGGGCAGTATATCGAGCTGTATCTGCCCACATATGACAGGCTGCTGTCCATGCTGCGGTGCCTCTGCTTCCGGCTGGATAAGCCGTGGAGTGAAGAGGATCTGCGCCTTTATGCCATGCTGCTGCAGCGCTGGCTCTATATGAACAACGTTCGGGCCGCGTGCCCGGAACTGCTGACGGGTTTCGCGCCGCCCTATACCTGCGCGGCCATATATAAGAGGCTGCTTTCCGATGGTGAGGCGGACAAGCTCAGCCGGTACGGGGATGCGCTGCTGGACCAGCGGTTCGGACAGCTTCCCCGGGAGGCGCTGGACCGCAGCCACATTGTGATGGACGATTCGCGGCTGAATGGGCTTCTGCGCCTGGACCTGCCCGATTATTCCACTCTGCCGAAGGATGACAAGTTCAATATCTGCCCCGTCACCCCGCAGGATTGGGGTCTTATGAAGAGGCGGCTGCGGAGTCCCCGGCTGTCCCCGCCGCCGAGTGAAGTGCTTGAGTGGATCGCCAAGTTCATCAATATCTACAGAACCGCCAAAGAGTGCAAGGATTTCAGAACCATGCGCCGCAGCCTGTGCGTTCTGCTGTACTGCGGCAGGTGGCTTTACGAAGCCAAGGATGTCGATTTCAAGGACGTGGAGGCATATCTCAAACGGTCCGAAAAGTACTTCCAGATGGTGAAGGATGCGCATGACGACTTCCAGGTGGATCTGATGGACCTGGCCACGAAGCTGAGCAAGCAGGACGAACAGTTCCGGATTCCGGGGCCTGAGGCGCTCCAGCGGCTGGGCGAGGCAGCAAGAGAGGCCAAACGCGAGACGCTGAACGGGTACAGGAGCTTCCTGCAGGAACAAAGCGAGGGCCGCTGATCCGCGCCGACGAAAGAGACCGGTCACTTTTGCCATACAGAAGAAAAGAGAGGTTTTCCTGCATATGAAGCCGAAAAGAAAAGATCCAAACAGCAGAACCATCGATCCGCTTAAGAAATTTTCAGCCTGGCAGGTGCGCGATGCCGACCGCGACATCAGCGCGGAGATCATCGACGTTCTGCGTAGCATCGACTTCGATCACGGCCGCCTGAAGGATCTGGTCGACGAGGAGGAGTACCGGACGATGATCAAGGTTCGGGACGTGGCTGCGAGAATGCTCGGGGTGAGCCCCGGGATTTTCGACGAGGTGGCTCGGATCGGATTGGATGTGTGTTACGCCGCCAAGGCGTGGAAGGAGGCCGTGGAGGACGGTATGCCCAGCAAGGCCAGGTATGCCAAGCTGGCGGTGGCCAGCGGCGCCTCCACCTTCTGGAGCAGCATCCCCGAGGATAAGGAGGATGAGCGGGCCGCCGTCCTGAAGAACCGGGAGGAGTATTTTGCCAACTTCAGGCTGGCCATCCGGACCGGCGAGAAGATCGACAATCTGGAGAAGAGGATCGCCGAAATCCATACTCGGATAGAGATAGAGCTGCAGGAGCGCAGGGAATTTGCCGAGGAGGTGACCAGGCTACTGACAGCTGATGGGGGTTGGGAGCGCCTCGTCAGAGTTTACAGAAGTTTTGACAACCTCAGCCATCTCGCCTTCGACGATATGGATCTTGCCATGCAGCTCTGGGAGGACATGTCCCGCGACCGCAAACTCATGCGGCTTCGGGGCCAGTACTCCGCGGACCGGCAGGAGCTGGTGGCCAGGGATGAAGAGCTGGCCAAGCTGGGCCTGGTGCTGCGCATGAACCCCGACCAGAGCAACAGGGACCTGACGGCGGAACTCGCCGCGCTTACCAAGCGCATGGAGGATGAGCTGAGCCAGACCTTGGCCGACTGGTCGGCGAAAGAGGCCGAGTGGAAGCGGGAGATCGAACGCCTGGACGAAGAGACAACGCCCTTCTCCAGGACAGAGCCCACGAAGTTCAGGCTGTTATAGGGCCTGACCGGCCGGACTGATCCTTGAAGGATATATCAAAAAATGAACATATAATTTCAGAAAGAGAGGTTTTCCTGCATATGAAGCCGCCGAAAAATAAGCCGCAGAGCAGCAAATCGAAAGAGAGCGTGGCGGATAAGGCCGCGAAGTTCTTCGGAAAGACAAAGACCGAGGCTACTCACGGCCAGATCGCCACCCAGAACCGCGACATCAGCGCGGAGATCATCAGCGTTCTGCGCAGCATCGACTTTGCCCATGGCCGCCTGAAGAATCTGGTCAACGAGGAGGAGTACCGGACGATGATCCGGGTCCGGGACACGGCCATGAGAATGCTCCAGGAGAGCCCCACGATTTTTGACGAGGTGGCCCAGATCGGCGCGGAGATGTGCTACGCCGCCAAGGCGTGGAAGGAGGCCGTGAAGGAAGGCCTGCCCAGCAAGGCCAGGTATGCCAAGCAGGCGGTGGCCAGCGGCGCCTCCACCTTCTGGAGCAACATCCCCGAGGACAAGGAGGATGAGCGGGCCGCCGTCCTGAAGAACCGGGAGGAGTATTTTGCCAACTTCAAGCTGGCCATCCAGACCGGCGAGAAGATCGACAATCTGGAGAAGCGGATCGCCAAGACCCATATGCAGATAGAGAAAGTGATGCAGGTCCACCGGGTGTTTGCCGACCAGCTGATCGAGCTGTCGAAGACGGACGAGGGACAGCTGCGTTTTGCCAAGATTTACAGCAGCCTTGACAACCTCAGCTATCTCGGCACCGACGATATGGATTTTGCCATGCAGCTCCGGGAGGACGTGTCCCGCGAACGCGAACTCATGCGGCTTCGGGGCCAGTACTCCGCAGACAGGCAGGAGCTGGCGGCCAGGGATGAAGAAATGTCCAAGGTGGGTCTGGTGCTGCGCATGAACCCCGACCAGAGCAACAGGGACCTGACGGCGGAGCTCGCCAAGCTTACCAAGCGCATGGAAGATGAGCTGAGCCACAGGATGAGTGAGCTGGCCGTGATAGAGACTGAGAATAAGAATGAAATGGACCGGCTGGACAGCATCATCAACGGCCCGGCGGCCAAGGTGCTGACCGGCTCCGCGGTGGCTCATCTGAAAAAACTGCTGGGAGGCGACCGCCTCTCTCCGGAGATGCAGGCGGTTCTCGACGCCAATATCGCCGAGGTACAGCGCCAGAATCGCATGAGGGAGGAATGGCAGCTGGAGAAGGCCCGGCAGGCGGAGGCTGCGCGGCAGGCGGAGGAGGCCCGGCAGGCCGCGCTGGAGGCCGCCCGTCAGGCCCAGGAGAATGTGGAGACGGCACAGGCGGTGAACGAGAACACGTCCGACGAGTCCCAGGTCAACGTCAATGTAAATTTCTGAGAAAAGAGGGGTAGATTATGGCTTTTTTGGATGATCTGAAGAATGTCTTTTCCACGAAGACGCCGGAGCAGATCTATGCGGAGGGTGTGCTGAAGGATATCCGCCACATGGAAAACCGCACCAAGATGCTGGCGGAGATGTCCGGCCAGCTGGGAATGTGCGAGCGCAACTTTGAGAACATCATCCGCGTCTCCCGGCTCAACGCCATCAAGCGCCGGGCGGCGCAGCTCAGCGACGCCGGAGAAAAAGAGCGCATCCGCGATGCGGCCCTCGGCCTTCTGGCGGTGCAGGAGGCCCGGTTCGATCTGAGCTCCATCGCCACCTCCCAGGACCTGGAGCGCTCGATGAAGCGGCTCAGCTCCATCCTGCGCCAGATGTACCGGATGGACCACTATATCTCCGTGACCAGCGGGGACCTGAAGAAAAGCCGCGGCATGACGTTTGACAGCACCGTGGAGCAGGACCTCTTCACAGATCGGGCCCAGATGGTGGACGAGCGCTTTGTGGAGCGCATCATCCAGGGCGAGAGCATTGAGGAATGTATGAGGAGCACTTCCAGCCACACGGCCCCCGCTGCCCCCGTTGCCGTCGACGGCTCCGGGCAGCCCCTCCCCAACTTTGAAGACCCGGGCGCCGGCAAGCCCTCGGAGGTGGATGTGGACTTCATGCGGGAGCAGGCCGGTCAGGACTTTTGATCTGCGCCGCGGAACAGGAGGAACACAATGAATATTCAGAATATCCATCGTTTGAACAACGAATACCGCGCGTACATCTATGAGGCGGAGAGCTACCGCATGGCCCAGGCCGATGTGGCCAGCCGGGAGGAGGGCCTCAGCTATCAGCGGGCCGCGCAGATCTGCAGCCAGCTGGCCAGCCTGACCACCGGCTCGGAGGCCCAGTACTGGATGAAAAATCAGGCCGCCTGCGAGACGAAAATGCGCCAGATCTGGGCCGAGCTGAACGCCGAGCCCCAGAAGAAGGAGCCGGCCGCCGGCAAGCCCGCCCCCCAGAAGCCGGCCGCCAGGAAGGACGACGTTGCCCAGGAGACGGTGAACAACTGGTACAAGGAGGACCCCGGCTATGGCTTTGACCAGGTCTCCGGCATGGACGACGTCAAGCACATGCTGTCCGACTGCGTCCGCGACGCCTCCATGGAGGCCCTGAACCGGTATCTGAAGATCCCCTCCATGAAGTCCTTCTTTTTCTACGGCCCTCCGGGCTGCGGCAAAACGTATATCATCGAGGCCTTTGCCCACGAGCTGATGCAGCAGGGCTATAAGTTCATGTCCCTGTCCAGCGCCGATATCCACAGCAAGTTCTCCGGCGAGGCGGACAAGATCGTGCAGCGGGCCTTCCGGGAAGCCGTGGACAACGCCCCGTGCATCCTGTTTATGGACGAGGTGGACGGCGTGTGCCAGAACCGCAACCTGCCCAACCTGTCCGACTTCAATATGCAGCTGACCACCACGTTCCTTACCGCCTATAACGGCCTGAGCCGGGCCAACGCCGAACAGAAGTCCGTGATTTTCATCGGCGCCACCAACTACCCCGCCAACGTGGACGCCGCCATGCTGGACCGCGTGGAGCTTGTGCGGATCCCGCTGCCGGAGGAGGAGGTCCGCGGCCAGGTGTTCCGGAGCGCGCTGGAGAACATTGTCCGGCTGGAGCCGGGCCTTGGCTGGCTTGACATGGCCGTTGCCACCGAGGGCTATAACCAGCGGGACGTCAAGGCCATCATCGAGAAGCTGAAAAAGCTCATCCGCGTCGGCGCGGCGGACGGCTGCACCTCCGGCGAGGAGGCCGTCTCCCGCCTGCAGGACGGCACTTTCTGCCTGACCCGCCAGATGTTTGACCAGGCGATGCAGGCCTATGTGCCCACGCCCAAGGACGATATCGAGCGCCGCCTCAACGAGTTTGAGCGGCAGATGAGCTATATGTAATGGCAGGACGCGAAGGAGGATCCCGTGAGTATTACTGCATCCACCATTGAGTGGGCCGAGGAGCTTGTTGAAACCCCGGAGGAAGACGCTCCGGAACTGGATGATCTTCCTGACTGCTTCCAGTGGCGCGATACCCTGAGGCAGGTCACCACGACGCTGCGCGACGCATCGGTGCTGGGTATGCCGGCCCCCCACGGGGCGCTGTTTTACGGCCCCCCCGGCAACGGTAGGCACACCCTGGCCCAGGCGTATATCTCCACCATGTGGCGCTGGCGGCAGGTGGGGCCGGAGCTTGTGCCCCTGTTCCGGGTCGACGCTTCCCAGTTTCCGGAGGGACTGGACCTGCAGGAGGCACTGGATCGGATCGACACCATCTTCGACGTGATCTCCGATCCCAGGAAATATGATTTCTGCGACGATGCCGAGTTTGGCATCATCCTGTTCGACCAGATGGAGCGGTACGCCCATGTGGACGCGCTGGCATACAGCATTGCCCAGTGGACGGCGGACCTGAGCGACCATGCGGCGGTGATCTGCATCACCGAGGACGAGTCCATTATCCCCTCCGCGTTGCGCAGGGCCCTGTTGCCCTGCCGTTGCAGCAACCCCGGTCCGCGTCTGCGCCAGCAGATCCTGAAATGGGGCCTCAGATGGAAAACACCGGCCGAACACCGGCAGGTGGATCTGGGGCTGGAGGGGATCACCGTGGACGATCTGGTCCAGCGGACAGACGGGCTGAACTGCGCCGGTCTGCACGACCTGGTGATGATGCTGCGGCTGGAGGCCCTGACGGATGTTCTGACCACCGATAAGCCGTATGTCCATGTGAGCCTGAAAGAGGATGCGGTACTCAACGCGCTGGAGCTGCAGGAGCGGCGCGCTGCCCCTGCGGCGGCTCCCGCCGTGATCCAGACCGTGGCTGTTCCGGCGGCCGCCGCGCCCCAGACACAGACCACGGCGGCGAATCTTCAGAAGGATCCGGCCGAAATGACCTGGAAAGAGTATATAATCCATCGCACCGGCAACCAAATCTGACCGCCCACCACCCTACCAACGAGAGGAGTGCATCCATATATGCATAAAACACCGTCCAACGCTCTGCGGCAGGCCGCCAAGCAGTTCTGCCGTGAGCAAAAGGTCCGGATCATCCGGCGCCGGGACCTGAACCAGCTTACCTCCAAGGTGGAGGGCAAGGTCCTGTGCAATTTCGGATTTATCCATCACCCCCGGCTGACGGCTATGCTGCCGGAGGAAAAGCGCATTTTTATCACCGATTACGCCTGCGACTGCTATGAGTTCAGTGACTCCGGCAGTCTCTGTAGCCACTGCACCGCCCTGGCCATGGAGGCTTTTGGCGATGGGGAGTTGGTTTATGAGCAGAGAACCAACCTGCCCGGCGGGGAGTTTTCCGATGGCGATCTGCCGGAGGACGGAAACATCACCGTGCTGTCGGACGAAGTGGACGGCGAGGGGCAGCGCTGCGTGGAGGGCAAGGCTCTGTGCAGCTTCGGGTTCATCCATCACCCCCGGCTGATGCTGCGCGGCCGGGAGGTGGCGGACTACGCCTGCGACTGCTACAGCTTTGTCGGCAGCAATGCGTTCTGCCCCCATTGCCGGGCCCTGCTGAAGCTCGTCCTGGAAGCGGATATCCCGGAGGAGACCCCTGAGGAGGAGCCTGTCCCGGAGGAAGCCGCTCCGGAGGAGACTCCCGCAGAGGAGCCTGTTCAGGAGGAGGCCGTTCCGGAGGAGACTCCCGCAGAGGAGCCTGCCCGGGAGGAAGCCGTTCCGGAGGAGACTCCTGAGGAGGAGTCCGTTCAGGAGGAATCCGCTCCGGCCCCGGAAGCGGAGCCCTGGGATGGGCGGATCCGCACCATGCAGGTGCTGTTCGGCCGCGCATTGGAGGACGGCCGGCCGGTATGCTGGTATCCCAACGACACGACCCGTGTGTTCCACCCCAACATGGGGATCATCGGCACCATGGGAACCGGCAAGACCCAGCTGACCAAGTCCGTGGTGACCCAGCTCTGCCGCCAGCGGCGCAATAATTTCGACGGCCACCCCCTGGGCATCCTGATCTTCGACTACAAGGGCGACTACAACGAGACCAAGCCCGAGTTCGTCCAGGCCACCGGCGCCCGGGTGCTTACCCCCTATCACCTGCCCTTCAACCCCTTTTCCCTGCAGGGCATCCGGCGCAAGCCGATGCTCCCCATCCACACGGCCAACGCCTTCACCGACAACATCGCCCGGATATACAACCTCGGCCCCAAACAGACCACGACCCTGCTGGGCTGCATCATCAGCGCCTATCAGGCCTGCGGCATCCAGGCCGCCGCTCCGTCCACCTGGGACCGTCCCGCCCCCACCTTTGATCAGGTGTATGAGATCTACAGCAAGGATGATTCCATCAAGAAAAACGACTCGCTGTATGCCGCCATGGACCACCTGTATAAGTTCCAGATTCTGGAGGGCGACGCCCGGCGCACTACCTCCCTGTTTGAGCTGGTGAACGGCGTGGTGGTCATGGACCTGTCCGGCTATGACGCCGATATTCAGAACCTGATCGTGGCCATTACCCTGGAGCTGTTCTATTCCCAGATGCAGAACTCCCAATCCAGCCTGGCCGATAAGGACTTCCGCCAGCTGACGCGCTTCATCCTGGTGGACGAGGCCGACAACTTCATGTCCCAGAACTTCCCGGCCCTCAAGCGCATCCTGAAGGAGGGCCGCGAGTTCGGCGTGGGCACCATCCTGTCCACCCAGTCCCTGCGCCACTTCGGCTCCGGCGACGGCGACTATTCCAGCTATATCCTCTCGTGGGTGGTGCACAACGTGTCCGACCTGAAGCGCTCGGACGTGGACTTCGTGTTCAAGACCTCCTCCGATCCCGCCACGGCAGAGATGCTGTATCAGGGGATCAAGTCCATCGGCAAGCACCAGAGCGTCATCAAGGCGGGCAACGCCGCGCCTGTGACCGTGCAGGACACCCCCTTCTGGCAGATCGCCGAGGATACCGCCGAAAGCTATCTCCCCGAGTCGGAAGTACCGGAGGAGCCGGAGGTGTGACGCAGTCCGAACAGGATCCGGATATATAAGCGAAATTCCGGCAGTTCACCGGTTCAAAAGGCCGCCCCGAAGCCGGGGCGGCTTTTTCAGATCAGCCTGCCTCTTTTTTGACATGCAAAAGCTCCGGGATGAAAACCTCGTCCCGGAGCTTTGATTTTTACGGCAGGTAGTTCAGCGGGTCCACCAGGGTGCCGTTGCGGGTCACGCCGAAGTGGCAGTGGGGGCCGCTGCTGATGCCGGTGGAGCCCATGCGGGCGATCTGCTGGCCCTTGTACACGTGCTGGCCCACAGACACCAGCAGGGAGCTGTTGTGGCCATAGGTGGTGACGAAGCCGTTGCCGTGGTCGATCTTCACGCAGTAGCCCAGGCCGCCGTACCACCCGGACAGGGTCACGGTGCCGCCGTCGGCGGCGTAAATGGCGGTGCCATAGCTGTTGGCGATATCCAGGGCCTCATGATAGGTGGAGGCGCCGGCCACGCTGGCCCGGCGGGGGCCGAAGTAGGAGGTGATAACGCCGTAGCAGGGCCAGCGGAAGCTGCCGGTGGGGAACCAGGTGGGCCGGACCTTGGTGCCCCGGGCCTGGACCTCGGCCACAGGCTGGGACAGGGTCACGGAGGCCACATATTCCCGGGCGGTCTCCTCACCGTTGATGATGGTCACGTTGGCGGTGACGTCCGCCTTGCCGTACACGCCCTTGGACAGCACCTTGGTGTCGCCCTGGTACATGCTGGCGTCGTCCCGGTAGGTGATGGTATAGGGCAGGTCACGGATGTAGTTCTGCCGCTCCACGGCCACCACCGTCAGGTAGGGCACGGCGTTGGAGATGGTCAGCTGGTCCCCGGCGTGGAGCACGGCGATGTCATAGCCGGGGTTCAGGGTCAGAAGCTGCTGATTGGTCATGCCGTTGTCCTCGGCGATGGCGGACCACACGTCGCCGGGCTTCACGGTGTATACCACGGCCCCCTCCTTGGTGGCGTTGAGCTTCTCGGCGATATAGCCCAGGTTGGAGATCAGGGAGCTGTCCACATAGCCCTCCTTGATCTCCACGTTTTCCACAAAGCTGCAGTCCACGGTGTTCTCGGTGATATAGCCCGCCTTCATCTGCTCCAGCAGCTGATCAATGGCTCCGGCGTAGGTGGTGGCGGCCACGGCCTCGCCGTCTACATACAGGGTATAGCCATAGGTGACGTCGCCGATCTGGTCCGTCAGGTTCTCGGCGAACTCCTCCCGGCTCTCCAGGTCCCGGCGGGGGACCACATGGGTCTGGGTGGACAGCAGGGCGGTGTCGATGGCGTAGTCCGGGTCCTCCAAGGTCTGGCGGGTGACGGTCTCCAGCTGCTGCACCGCCTGGTCCACCGTCCGGCGGGAGCCCACGGTGCCCAGGTTGATGCCGTCATAGCGGACGGTGGTGCCGATGGTGTATACCGACAGCAGCACGATCACCGCCGCCGCCGTGACGCAGGTGCCCAGGAAGATGGCCGGGTGCAGGTGCAGCCGCTCCAGCAGGCCCCGGATGCTGCCGCTGCGGCGGATGTTGTGCCTGCGGCGCAGGGCAAACCGCTCCCGCAGGCCCGCGCCTATCCGGGGCATACTGCCCCAGGCGAACAGCAGCAACTGGGCCAGGCGGTTTTCGGACTCCGGAAACTCCCGGCGCTTTTTCTGCCGGGCCAGGCTCCGCAGGCGATGCCAGCTGTCCCGCAGGGGGGCGATGACGTGGCGCTTCACGGCAGTCTGGATGTCCAGGTCCAGCCAGTCGGGATTTTCCCGGGTGTACCAGGCCCAGTCCTTCAGGTTCTGCCGCCATAGCTGCCAGATGCTGCGCCGCTCCTCCGGCGTGATGTTGACGTCGTTGACGTCTTTATGCATAAGGTCTTGTTTCATAATCAGGACGCCTCAAAAAGTTACAAATTCGTTACAAAAATATATGATACATGGTTTTCCCCCATCCGTCAAGGGATTTCACGGGAATTAACAGCTTTTTCATATTTAATCCCCGGTAAATTCCGGAAAATCCGCCGGTATTTGCCGGGGAAACAGCCGTCCGGCGGATAGTTCACCCGGACAAAATTGGGGATTTACTTTTTGTATAAAGCACGGTATAATCTACTTACTGTATAGAAAAAGATAGGTGAGAGAGAATGGCAACTGATTTTTCCCGCACGCTGAGCCTGCTGCGGCAGGAGAAGGGCGTTTCCCAGCGGAAGGCGGCGGCGGAGCTGGGCATCAGCCAGGCCCTGCTGAGCCACTATGAAAACGGCATCCGGGAGCCGGGCCTGGCCTTCGTGACCCGGGCGTGCGACTATTACCATGTGTCGGCGGACTATCTGCTGGGCCGGACCCTGAGCCGGGACGGGTCCATCATCGAGGCCGGGGACGTGTACGATTCCTCCGGCGAAAAGGGCAGCCTGCGGGGCAGCATCATGGCCACCCTGCAGAAAAAGCTGGTGGTGAACACCGCAGGGGTCCTGTTTGACCAGCTGGGCAAAACCGGCAGCCGGGAGGCTGTCACCGCCGCCGGGGACTATCTCAGCGGGGCGCTGTACGGCCTGCTGCGGCAGCTGTATCGCCGGGGCGGCGGCAACGAAGACTTCTTCGCCGTGTCCCCCGGGGACTATGACGGCGGCCTGGTGCAGGCGGACATGACCATGAGCCAGGTGCGGTACCGCCGGGCCCTGAGCCAGGCGGAGGATGTCCAGGAGATCACCCCGGACACCCTGACCGCCGGATATCCCGGCCTGGGCCAGAGCGTGGCCCAGGTGATCCACAACACCGACGAGCGGTGCAAGACTTTGCAATAACACTTATAATAAGGAGGTATCCCCCATGTCTGACGAGACGAAAGCCAGCGCCACCGTGTCCGACTACCTCCGGTGGCGGGGCGACCTGACCTTTGCCCAGGACGGGTTCAACGAGGTGGACAACCTGCTCCTGTGCATCATTTCCTATATCAAGCTGGAGAACATCCCCCAGCTGCGCAGCTTTGATCCCCAGGACGCCATGCCCATGGGGGACGTGTGCCGCCTGCTGACGGAGGAGGACGAACAGCTGGGCCTGTCCACCCTGGACTACATCCCCCTGATGCGCCAGGCGGCAGAGACGCCCCGGTTTCGGGAGGTGTCCCTGTTCGCCTTTGAGAGCCTCCACGACGAGGACCGGCAGATGCAGTTTGCCGCCGTGTCCTTCCTGTTGCCGGACGGCAGCGTATACGCCGCCTACCGGGGCACGGACATGACCATCGTGGGCTGGCAGGAGGACTTCAACATGAGCTTCCTTTCCGCCGTCCCCGCCCAGGTGAAGGCTGCGGAGTATGCCGGGGCCGTGGCCCGGGCCTGTCCCGGGCGTGCCCTGCGCATCGGCGGACACTCCAAGGGCGGCAATCTGGCCGCCTGGGCGGCGGTGCACCTGGACGAAACGCTCCAGCGCCAGCGGCTTATCGCCGCCTATAACAACGATGGCCCGGGCTTCAGCCGGGACCTGGTGGACACCCCCGGCTATCAGGCGGTGGCGGATCGGCTGTTCACCTATATCCCCGCCTCCTCCATCGTGGGGGTCCTGCTGGAGCACGCCGAGGACTATGAGGTGGTGGACAGCACCGCCCGGTCCATTATGCAGCACGAGCCCCTGTCCTGGTGCGTGGAAGGCCCCCGGTTCGTCCACCTGGGCCAGCGGTCCCAGCTGGGCCAGCTGTCCGACGGAGTGCTGCGGGAGTGGATCGGCTCCATGAGCCCCCGGGAGCGGGAGCAGTTCTCCCGGGCGTTTTTCGACATCCTCAGCCGAGGCGGCCGCACCAAGACCCTGGAGGACCTGCGCAGCGGCGGTCTGGCCGCCGGAGCGGCCCTGATCCGGGAGTATGCCGGGGCCGACGAGGAGAAGAAAAAGATCATCTCCGAGATCTTCCGCCGCCTGGCGGTGGACGTGAAGGACGAGCTGATGAAGGCCGCCGGAGCCGGGGTGCGCCGGGCCGGGGAGTCCATCCTGGCCACGGGCCAGGCCATCGCCGACCTGCGGAAATGAGTGTTTTATCCTGAATATCGAGCTTACTGCCGTGTTTTGCGTGACACGGCAGTAATTTTTTACCATTTTGAAAACTTTTGTTACCAATCTGTAATTTTTTGTAGCTTTTTTGAAACCATTGTGGTATAGTATCTCTTGTCGTTAGAAAATCCCCTTATGGAAAGGAAGTCTTACCCATGGTATCCCGACGTTTCGCCTGTCTGTTTCTGGCCGTGTCCATGACGCTGTCCAGCATCTGGATCGTCAGCGCAGATCAGAGCCATCAGATACAGGATGCGGCCGAGGCCGCCGCCAGCTACTCCGCCGCCGTGCAGGCGCTGGAGGAGGCCGGCCTGTCCCAGTCCGCCCAGGCCAATTCCAACATCGCCATCGACCTGGGGATGCTGGAGCAGGAGGAGACGGTGGACCTGTCCCAGCTGGCCGTTCAGGCGGTGCAGCTGCAGCAGGAGGAGGAAGCCCGGCAGGCGGAAGCCGCCCGCCAGGCCAACCGCGAGGCCGCCCGCCGCACCGGCCGTCAGGCCGCCCGCCAGGCCCTGCTGGACGCCTATGACGGCGCCATGGCCGCCCGTCAGATCACCGTGTACGCCGCACCCAGCGACAGCGCCGCCTCCCTGCGGACCCTGCGCCAGGGCAAGGTGGCCCGGCTCAACGACGTCACCGAGGACGGCAATTGGTATCAGATCACCTTCAGCGGCACCACCGGCTATGTCCGGGCTGACGGGTGCCAGACCGTGCAGTACAGCGACTACGCCGGGACCTCCGCCGTGAAGAGCGCCCGGGAGGACCTGGTGGACTATGCAAAGTCCTTCCTGGGCACCCGGTATGTGTGGGGCGGGGCCTCCCCCAGCGGGTTCGACTGCTCGGGCTTCACCATGTACGTCTACGCCCACTTCGGCTATCGCATGTCCCACGGGGCCAGCGACCAGCTGTACGCCTTCACCCGGGTGTCCACCGCCCAGCGGCTGGCCGGGGACCTGGTGTTCTTCTCCTATGGCGGCGGCGACATCTCCCATGTGGGCATCTATCTGGGCGGCGGGGCCTTCATCCACGCCACCTCCAACGGCGGGGTCAAGATCAGCTATTTCGATGGCTATTACAGCAGCGCCTATGTGGGTGCGGTGCGGATCCTGGCCGACTGACAACGCTTTACTCTCTCATCCCCCCTTTGCTTCTCCGCGCAGCGGTCCCACGCTGCGCGGAGAACTATTTTTTCTGCCGGATTTCACCGAATCCGTTTGCCGTATTTTCGCATTTGTGCACGACTGAAAGACAAAACCGCTTATTTTGGCGATGGAGGGTTGACCTTTCCGCATTTTCCCCCTATAATGAAGGAACTGACGATTTCTTTACATGAGGAGGCGATGCGGCGTGGCCGCCATCAACCGCAGCACCGATATGACCACCGGCTCCATCTGGAAACGCATGGTCAGCTTTGCAGTGCCGGTCTTTTTGGGCAATCTCTGCCAGCAGCTGTACAACACGGTGGACAGCGTCATCGTGGGCAAATTTGTGGGCAAGCAGGCACTGGCCGCTGTGGCCAGCAGCGGCAACCTCATTTTTATGATGACAGGCTTTTTTATGGGCCTGTTCATCGGGGCGGGCATCGTCATCGCCCAGTATTTCGGGGCCAGGAACTATGAAAGGGTCCGCTCCGCTGTGCACACGGACATCGCCTTTGCCCTGTGCTGCGGTGTGCTGCTGACCCTTCTGGGCGTGTTCTTTACCCCCACCATCCTCACCTGGATGCGGACACCGGCGGATGTTCTGTCCACGTCCATCCTGTATTTCCGGCTGTACTTCCTGGGAAGCCTGGCCACCATCCTGTATAACGCAGGCATGGGCATTCTGCAGGCGGTGGGCGACAGCCGCAGCCCCCTGTACTATCTGGTTATCTCGTCGGCGGTCAACGTGGCCCTGGACCTGCTGTTTGTGGGGGCCATGGATATGGGCGTGGCAGGCGCCGCCGTAGCCACGGTCATCAGCCAGGTGGTCAGCGCCGTCCTGTGCATCATCAAGCTGACCCGGTCCGACGGGCCGTACCGGCTGGAGATCAAGCGCATCGGCTTTGATCTGCCTCTGCTGAAGAAAATCACTTCCCAGGGTGTTCCCTCCGGCGTGCAGAACTCCATCATCGCCATCGCCAACGTGGTGGTGCAGTCCAACATCAACACCTTCGGCTCCGACGCCATGGCGGGCTGCGGCTCGTATTCCAAGGTGGAGGGCTTCGTGTTCCTGCCCATCACCGCCTTCGCCATGGCTCTGACCACCTTCATCGGCCAGAATCTGGGAGCGGGGCAATTTGACCGGGCCAAGCAGGGCGCGCGGATCGGCATCCTGTGCTCCATGGCCATGGCGGAGCTTATCGGCGTGGCACTGTTTTTCCTGGCCCCCTATGCCATGCGGCTGTTCAACGACGACCCGGCCGTGGTGGCCATCGGTGTGCGTCAGTCCCACATTGAGGCACTGTTCTTCTGCTTCCTGGCCTTTGCCCACGGCGTGTCCGCCGTGCTGCGGGGCGCGGGCCGGGCCCAGGTGCCTATGTACACCATGCTGGGCTGCTGGTGCATCCTGCGGGTCAGCTATATCACCCTGGCCCTGAAGGTCTGGCCGGATATTGCCACCATTTTCTGGGCCTATCCCATCACCTGGAGCGTCAGCTGTGTGGTGTTCCTGATTTATTACCTGAAGGCCGACTGGGTCCATGCCCTGGAAAAGAGTCTGTGAATACGATGCAACCCCCTGACGAAATTTTTTCGTCAGGGGGTTGATTTTTGTGCGTGACGGGAATATACTACCAACATACCACATTGGTAGTAGTTTTTAGGAACCGAGGTCATTCCCATGGAAGCGTCTGTGGTTTTCCGATGTTGTAAGGTGTCCGTCCGCTGAAAAAACAACCAACATCTTACAATATAAAGGAGAAATCAACCATGTCTCATATCTATACCTCCGCCGATCAGCTGATCGGCCGCACCCCCCTGCTGGAGCTGACCCATCTGGAGAAGAAATACGGCCTGAAGGCCCGCATTCTGGCGAAGCTGGAGTATCTGAACCCCGCCGGGTCCGTGAAGGACCGCATCGCCCGGGCTATGATCGACGACGCCGAGGCCAAGGGCCTGCTGCATGAGGGCAGCGTCATCATCGAGCCCACCTCCGGCAACACCGGCATCGGCCTGGCCTCCGTGGCCGCCGCCCGGGGCTATCGGGTGATCATCGTCATGCCGGAAACCATGAGCGTGGAGCGCCGCCAGCTGATGAAGGCCTATGGCGCGGAGCTGGTGCTCACCGAGGGCTCCAAGGGCATGAAGGGGGCTATTGCCAAGGCCGAGGAGCTGTCCCACGAGATTCCCGGCAGCTTTGTGCCCGGCCAGTTCGTCAACGCCGCCAACCCCAAGGCCCACTTTGACACCACTGGGCCGGAGATCTGGCAGGATACCGACGGGCAGGTGGATTGGTTCGTGGCCGGTGTGGGCACCGGCGGCACCATCACCGGCGTGGGGCAGTATCTGAAGTCCCGGAACGCCGCCGTCCGGGTGGCGGCGGTGGAGCCGAAAAGCTCGGCGGTGCTGTCCACCGGCGTGGCCGGGGCCCACAAGATCCAGGGCATCGGCGCGGGCTTTGTGCCCCAGGTGCTGGATACCCAGGTCTATGACGAGATCATCCCCGTCACCAACGAGGACGCTTTCGCCCTGGGCCGGGAGGTAGGCCATTCCGAGGGCGTGCTGGTGGGCATATCCTCCGGCGCCGCCGTGTGGGCGGCTCTGCAGATCGCCCGGCGGCCGGAGTCCGCAGGCAAGACCATCGTGGTGCTTCTGCCCGACACCGGCGACCGGTATCTGTCCACCCCCCTGTTCGCGGAATAAAGAATTGCAGAAAACGCAAGGCCCTCCGGCGTCAGCCGGAGGGCCTTGCGTTTTCGATGGTTTTCAGCCCAGCATCTGCTCCGCTTCCCGGAGGGAGGGCATGGCGGGGATGGCCCCGCGCTTCCGGATGCAGCAGGCGGCCACGGCGTTGCCCCAGCGGGCGCAGTCCGCCGCCCGGTCTGCCGTCAGCTCCGACGGATGCACGTTCAGCGTCAGGAACCGATGCAGAAAGCCGCCCCAGAAGGCGTCCCCCGCGCCGGTGGTGTCCACCGCCGTCACGGCGAAGCCCGGCACATGGACCACGCCGTCACCGGCGGCTACCAGGGCCCCCTCCGGCCCCAGGGTCACGGCCACGCAGGCGGCTCCCTGCCGCCGCAGGGCCAGGGCCGCCTGCCGGGGGCCGCGCTCCCCGGTCAACAGCTCCGTCTCCTCATCCGACAGCTTGATCAGGTCCGCCTGGCGGGCCAGGCGGCGCATCTGCTCCTCCGCCGCTTCCTGGGAGGGCCACAGGCTGGCTCGGTAATTGGGGTCGTAGGAGATGACAGCCCCGGCATCCCGGGCTATGTGCACCGCCGCCACGGTGGCGCTGCGGACCGGCTCCCGGGTCATGGACAGGGAACCGATGTGCAGCACCCGGGTGTCCCGCAGGCGCTGACAGTCCAGCTCCTCCTGGCGCAGACAGGTGTCCGCCCCGGGCTTCCGGGCAAAGGAAAAGCTCCGCTCGCCTCCCGGGTCCAGGGCCACGAAGGCCAGGGTGGTGAACACCTCCGGGTCCGATACCAGGCCCCGGACGTCGATGCCGGCGGTCATCAGGGTGTCCCGCAGGAAATCCCCGTGCATATCCGCCCCCACCTTCCCCAGAAAGGCCGTCTGATGGCCGAACCGGGCCAGGGCCGCCAGCACGTTGGCCGGTGCGCCGCCGGGATTGCGCTCAAACAGCTGCATCCCCGCCGGGGACAGGCCGCTGTCGGTGAAGTCGATGAGCAGCTCCCCCAGGGCCGTCACGTCAAACCGCCGGGTCATTCCGCCGCCTCCGGATACTCGTTGCACAGCAGGCGGTAGGGCGGCTCGTCCTCCTCGATAGCCGGGAACCGGCCCACCGGGGGGTTGAAGCGGTTGTCGGTGTTGTCGTCGTTGACCTGGCTCACCTCGCCGATGAGCACCGGCCCGGTGCCCGGCTCCACGGTGAAATCGTGATACAGCCGGGGCTGGATGGAGATGCTCATCCCCGGCTCCAGCCGCACCTGGGTCCCGGCGGGCACCGTCCGCACCACGCCGTCCAGGTGGACGGTGACGCCGCTGACGCGGTCCATCTCCTCGTCCGGCAGAGAGTTGAACACCCGGATCAGCAGGGTGCCGCCGCCCCGGTTGATGATGTCCTCCATCTTGTGCCAGTGGAAGTGGTTGGGGGAGTACTGCCCCTCCCGGATGTACAGCAGTTTCTCGGCGTAGGGCTTGGGGTACAGGTCCTGCCGGGCCAGATTGCCGTTGCGCAGGGTGATCAGCGAAAAGCCCACCCGGTCAAAGTCCCCCAGGCCGTAGTCCGTGATGTCCCAGCCCAGCATATTGTGCCGTATCTCGTCATATTCGTGGCCCTTATGGGCCCATTCCCCCGGGGAAAAGCGGCAGAAGGGGGGCAGGGAGAACCGGTATTTGGCCAGCATACCCTCCATTTCCCGCAGGGCGCGGTTAATTTCGGATCGTTTCATAAACACAGCTCCTTCCAAAGCTTGCTGTTTGTATTTTAACCCATATTCCGCCGCCGGGCAACTGGTTTTTCCCACTTTTCTCTGGTCATTTCGACATACTTATTCGCTCTGATTTTGTCGGAAATGTCGAAATTGTTCGGTTCCGGTAACGTTTTCCTCCAAAGTCGATTGACAGAAACGTGAAAAAATTCTATAATGCGTTTGTTCCGGTGCAATGAGATGGACCGGAAACTACATAAGGAGGATTTTTGTATGAAGAAGTTTTTGGCTCTTCTGCTGACCGCCATGATGGTGCTGTCCCTGGCGGCCTGCGGCCAGAAGAACACCGATGACCCCAACAAGGGCACCGATGAGAACAATTATCCCGAGTATTTTGCCGGGATGGAGGACCTGATCACCGCGGCCAAGGCCGAGGGTGAGCTGGTGGTGTACGGCTCCTGCGAGGAGGAGTATCTGTCCGCCGCCTGCGCCAACTTCGAGAAGGTCTTCGGCATCAAGACCACCTTCCAGCGCCTGTCCACCGGCGAGGTCCAGGCCAAGATCGAGGAAGAAAACGGCAACCCCTCCGCCGACGTGTGGTTCGGCGGCACTACCGATCCGTACAATGTCTGCGCTTCCGAGGGCCTGCTGGAGGCCTATGAGGCCAAGAACGCCTCCCACCTGACCAGCGATATGTACCGCGACGCTCAGGGCCGCTGGTACGGCATCTATAAGGGCATCCTGGGCTTCATGGTCAACACCGACGAGCTGACCCGCCGCGGCCTGGAGGCTCCCCAGGATTGGCAGGACCTGCTCAAGCCCGAGTATCAGGGCCTGATCTGGCTGTCCAACTATAACACCGCCGGCACCGCCAAGCTGGTCATCAACACCATGATCCAGAAGTACGGCCACGACGAGGGCATCCAGTACCTGGTCGACCTGGACAAGAACATCGAGGTCTATACCAAGTCCGGCTCCGGCCCCAGCAAGAACGTGGGCACCGGTGAGTGCGTCATCGGCATCGGCTTCCTGCATGACGGCATCACCCAGATCAACGACAACGGCTACACCAACATCCAGCTGATCGTTCCCTCCAGCGGCACCTCCTTCGAGATCGGCGCCACCGCCATCTTCAAGGGCGCGGCTCACCCCAACGCCGCCAAGCTGTGGATCGAGTATGCTCTGTCCCCCGAGTGCGTGAACCTGGGCGCCCAGTATGGCTCCTATCAGTTCCTGGTGCTGGATAACGCCACCCAGCCTCAGGCCGCCAAGGACTTCGGCCTGGATCCCGAGAACGTCATGGACTATGACTTCGAGGACGCCACCAACAACATCAAGACCTATGTGGAAGAGGTCATGACCGCTCTGGCCAACTCCGGCGCCAACACCGGTGCTGACCGCTTCAAGACCGAGTGATAGGCTTCGTGCCCCACAACTGATTTCTGCTCATCACCGCGAGGCGGCGGCCCCGGCCGCCGCCTCGCCTTATTTTCGTTTTTCCCCCAGGATTCCAAATTTTTTGTAACATTCCTTTCTTCGGCAGGGATGGGAAAGGAGATTCCCTATGGCAAGAACACAGGGCGCGGCGCTGGACCGGAAGAAGCTCATGGCGGACCCCATCATGGTCACCACCATCGTCGTGCTGATCGCATTTCTGACCTTGTTTATCCTCTACCCGCTGGCCATTCTGCTGGTGGATAGTTTTGTGGGCGACGGCGGCTTCGGCCTGTCCACCTTCCAGCGCATTTTCGCCATGCCCACCTTTACCACGGCCATCACCAACACCCTGAAGGTGGGGTTCCTGGTGGGCATCCTGTCCGCCCTGGTGGGCCTGCTGTTTGCCTATGTGGAGGTGTACGTCCGCATGGGGAAGTTCGTGGGCGGCCTGTTCAAGGTGGTGTCCATGCTCCCGGTGGTGTCGCCCCCCTTTGTGCTGAGTCTGTCCATGATCATGCTGTTCGGCAAGGCCGGCATCATCACCCGGTATCTGCTGGGCATTTACGACAACAGCGTGTACGGCTACTGGGGCATCGTCATCGTCCAGACGCTGACGTTTTTCCCGGTGTGCTACATGATGCTCAAGGGCCTGCTGAAAAACATCGACCCCTCTCTGGAGGAGGCCGCCCGGGACATGGGGGCCTCCCGCTGGAAGGTGTTCACCAGCGTGACCCTGCCGCTGATGCTACCGGGCCTGGGCAACGCCTTCCTGGTGACGTTTATCGAGTCCATCGCGGACTTTGCCAACCCCATGCTCATCGGCGGCTCCTATGACACCCTGGCTACCACCATCTATCTGCAGATCACCGGCTCCTATGACAAGCCCGGCGCGGCGGCCATGGCCGTGGTTCTGCTGTGCATCACGCTGCTGATGTTCGCGGTGCAGAAGTATTATCTGGAGGCCAAAACCGCCGCCACCCTGACGGGCAAGGCCTCCCGGGGCCGGATGCTCATCGAGGACAGGAGCGTGAAGGTCCCCCTGACGGTGCTGTGCGCCCTGGCGGCGGGCTTCGTGATCCTGATGTATCTTTGCGTGCCCATCGGGGCCTTCTTCCCCACCTGGGGCTTCAAGTTCTTCCCGCTGACGGGCAAGTGGTTCAGCCTGGTGTTCACCCGGTATCACGGCCTCCAGGCCTTCCGGGATTCCTTCGTGCTGAGTCTCATCGCCGCGCCCATCACGGCCCTGCTGAGCATGATCATCTCGTATCTGGTGGTCAAGCGGAAATTCAAGAGCAAGGGCTTCATCGAGGCGGTGTCCATGCTGGCCATGGCCGTTCCCGGCACGGTGCTGGGCGTGGGCTATATCCGGGGCTTCTCCGGCGGCCTGTTCCACACCAGCATTCTCCAGGGGCTGTACGGCACGGGCCTGATCCTGATCATCGTGTTCGTGGTGCGCTCACTGCCCACCGGCACCCGCAGCGGCATCTCCGCCCTGCGCCAGATCGACAAGTCCATCGAGGAGTCCGCCTATGACATGGGCGCCGACAGCTTCAAGGTGTTCATGACCGTGACCCTGCCGCTGATCAAGGATTCCTTCCTGTCCGGCCTGGTGACGGCCTTCGTCCGCAGCATTACCGCCATTTCCGCCATCATCCTGCTGGTGACGCCGCAGTTCCTGCTGATCACCGTGCAGATCAACGAGTTCGCCGAAAAGGGGTCTTACAGTCTGGCCTGCGCCTTCGCCACCATCCTCATCGTCATCACCTATGGCGCGGTGCTGCTGATGAACCTGTTCATCAAGTATTTCGGCACCAGCCGAAAAATCAAGGAGGTCAAATAACCCATGGAGAAAGTGAAAAAAGGCGTCCGTCTGGACCATATTTCCAAAATTTATCAGGACCCCAAAACCGGCAAGGACTTCTATGCGGTGAAGGATACCTCCCTGACCATCCAGCCTGGCTCCTTCGTGACCCTGCTGGGCCCCTCCGGCTGCGGCAAGACCACCACCCTGCGGATGATCGCTGGATTTGAAAGCCCCGACGAGGGCGAGATCTATCTGGGGGACGAGGCCATCAACGCCCTGACCCCCAACAAGCGGGACACCGCCATGGTGTTCCAGAGCTACGCCCTGCTCCCCCACTACAATGTGTTCGACAACGTGGCCTACGGCCTGAAGCTGCGGAAGGTCCCCAAGGACGAGATCAAGCGCCGGGTCATGGCCATTCTGGACCTGGTGGAGCTGACGGGGATGGAGGGCCGCATGACCAACCAGCTCTCCGGCGGCCAGCAGCAGCGGGTGGCCCTGGCCCGGGCCCTGGTCATCGAGCCCAGCGTCCTGCTGTTTGACGAGCCGCTGTCCAACCTGGACGCCAAGCTCCGGGTGTCCATGCGCACGGAGATCCGCCGCATCCAGCAGCGGGTGGGCATCACCGCCATCTATGTCACCCATGACCAGTCCGAGGCCATGGCCCTGTCCGACCAGATCATTGTCATGAAAAACGGCGTGGTGGAGCAGATGGGCACCCCCCAAGAGATCTACTATCACCCGAAAAACGAGTTCGTGGCGGACTTCATCGGCGAGGCCAACTTCCTTCGCGGGACCATGACCGGCCGGGAAAACGGCCACGCCGTCATCCGGGTGGAGGGCCACGACATGCCCGTGGCGGACCGGCCGGACATGGAGCCGGGCCGGGAGTACACCATTGTGCTGCGGCCCGAGGCGGCGCACCTGTCCGATGAGGGCGGCGTGCCCTGCCGGGTGAGCCTGTCCTGCTTCATGGGCTCTTACCAGAACTATCACGTTCAGCTGGGCGATATCCGCATCGCCCTGACGGAGTATAACCCCCAGAACAAGCGCATCTACAACGTGGGCGAGGAGTGCCGCCTGGTATTCGAGCCGGACGAGGTCCACGTGCTGTAACCGTCGATTTCCCCAAAAGGGCCGCTCCGGCGGCCCTTTTTTGCGGAGAAGAAAGGAGATTTTCATGCTGGATCAATGGATCGCGGAGGCCCGGGCGGGGCGTCCCGTGTGGATCGGCGACGTGCGGGAGGGCTGTCCCGACGCCGTGCCGGTGGTCCTGCAGCTTCAGCTGCAGGACGGGGGCCTGCGGCAGCTGTCCATGCCCCTGCCCCGGTGGCAGACCCCGGAGCAGAGGGACTTCGTGTCCCGGTACGCCGCAGCCTGCGTGTATAACGCCCTGTCCGCCTTCAGCGCCCGGGAGGCGGCTTTTTACCTGGACCTCCGGGAGGAGGACGCCGCGGCCCTGCTGGGGCAGATGGAGGAGGTGTTCCAGGTGCACCGGACCCGCCGCAGCGGCTATGGCAAGATCATCAACATCGCCGACCGGCTGTGCCGGGGCTTCGGCGGGGGAGCCTTCTCCTTCGCCGTCCGGGACATCCGACGTCTGCCGCCGCTGCCGGAGACCAAGCCGGAGGGCGGCGCGCTTCTGCCCCGGCTGCGGCAGGCGGTGCGGCGCACAGACCGAGGCGTGTGCTGCAGCATCGACGTAGGCGGCACCGACATCAAGGCCGCCGTGTCCCGGGACGGGCGGCTGCTGTGCGTGAAGGAGTACGACTGGGACCCGGCCTCCAGCCCCACGGCGGAGGGCATCCTGGCCCCCATGGAGCTGCTGGTGCGCCTGATGGCCTGCTGCGCCGCCGGGCCCATCACCCCGCAATTGCGCCGCGCCCTCCGCAGGGACGCCACGGATCGGGAGATGGCCCAGGCGGTGGCCGCCCATCCGGCGGCGAAGCCGGACGTGTTGGGCGTCAGCTTCCCGGATATCGTCATCCGGGACAAGGTGGCCGGCGGCGAGACCCCCAAAATGAAGGGGATGCGGGACAATCCCGCCCTGGATTATGAGGCGGCTTTCGGCGAGATCCGGGAGCTTCGGCAGCGTCTGCTGCCCTTGTGCGCCCCGGGGGCGGCGGTGCACCTGGCCAACGACGGCCATATCGCCGCCTTCACGGCGGCGACGGAGTTGGCCTTCTCCGGGGACGTCCCGGACCTGTCCGGCGGCGTCATCGCCCACTCCCTGGGCACGGACTTCGGCTTCGGCTGTCTGCTGCCGGACGGCAGTATTCCCCAGACGCCTATGGAGCTGTACGATTTTCTACTGGACCTGGGCAGTCTGCACCGGGCCCAGCTGCCGCCGGAGGACCTGCGGAGCACCCGCAACGAGAACTCCGGCCTGGCCGGAGCTAGGCGGTATCTGGGCCAGGCGGCGGCTTTCCGGCTGGCGGCGGAGCGTCAGCCCCGGCTGCTGACCGGCTTCGCCCGGCGGGAGGAGGGCCTGCTGACCATCCCCAGCGATCTGCGCAAGCCCTGCCTGGAGCACCTGATGGACCGGGCCCAGGCCGGGGACCCCGACGCCCGGTGGGTGTTCCGCCAGGTGGGGGTCCACCTGGGCCAGATCTCCCGGGAGCTGGACTGGCTCATGGCCCCGAAGACGCAGGTGCGGTATCTGTTCGGCCGGTTTGTGAAGTCGCCGGTGTGCTTCCGGCTGATGGCGGAGGGCTGCCGCTCCGTCCTGCCCCGGCTGCGGCTGGAGGCGGCGGACGAGGACCTGGCCTGCACGCCGCTGATGCGGGACCTGGCGGGACAGGACGTCACCGTGGCCCAGTTCGGCCAGGCCGTGGGGGCCATGTATTTCGCCGCCATGGAGCCGTAATCGGGGTATACAAAGGGCAATTTCCCGGCCGATTTATACGGAAAATAATCAGCCCCCGGCGAAAGCCGGGGGCTGATTGCAGTCAAATATATTCCTGATAAACAGCGGCCAGGAGGGTCAGGGCGGCCACGGCGGCCCAGAACAGGAGCTTCCTGCGCAGCATCCGCCGGAGCTTCATGGGGCGTTTACTCCGCCAGCTTGCGGCCCATGGCCTGGCAGGCCGCCAGCACATCGTCGTCCGGGGCCTCGCAGCAGGTGATGCTGCCGCACACCCGGTTGATGCCCGCGTCGTCGCAGTCCTTCTCCCAGCTGCGCATCCACTCGCCGTCGCCCCAGCCGAAGGAGCCGAACAGGCCCACGGCCTTGCCGCCCATCCGGTTCTTGATGCTGTCGAACATGGGCTGGAACTCCATCTCCTCCAGCACCTCACTGCCCATGGCGGGGCAGCCCATGGCCACGGAGGATACGCCGGAAAGGCTGGCGGGGGTCACCTGGTCCGGGGTCAGCAGGGCGGCGTCGGCTCCGGCGGCCTTCATGCCCTCCAGCACCGCGCCCGCCATGGCCTCGGTGTTGCCGGTGCCGCTCCAATAGATCACGAGAGTCTTTTTCATAGTTGTACTTCCTTTCTTGATATAACAACGGAATATTTCGTCAGACGGCCACTGCCAGCTGTTCCAGCCGCAGGCCGGTCTGCCACAGGGCGCAGTAGCGCTGGGTGCAGCGGCGGAACCGGTCAAACAGGGCCTGGGCCCGCTGCTGGTCGCCGTACACCTTCCACAGGCCCGCGCACTTGAAGTCCATGGCCCGGTGGTCGATGAACCCCTGCACGTCCTCCGGCGGGTAGCTGAGGAACAGCCCCACCTCGTGGGGGAACTCCTCCTCCGTCCGCAGGCGCTGCACCAGCCGGGCCACGCACCGGCCGCAGCTGTCGCAGGGATAGCCCGCCTGCCGCAGCAGACGGCAGGCCAGATCGTCCCCTAAGTCCCGGCGCAGGGCCTGGGGCCGGTACAGATACAGCAGCGCCCGGCCGTCGTCCATCCGCATGGGCAGCAGACACAGCCCCCGGGGCACCAGCACCCGGTTCATCCGCCGGATGTCCGCCAGCAGCTGCTGGCGGGACTGGTACGGGCAGGGAAACAGGCTGCCGGTTTTGATCCCGGCCAGGGTGGGCGCGCACTGGCGCACCACCGTCTCCTCTGCGGGCCTCATCCGGCGTGCTTTTCCAGGATCCCCCGCAGAGCGGACAGGGAGCTGGTGTGGCGGCGCTCGATGATGGTGTCCTGGCCTTTCAGCTGGCTCAGGGCCCCCTGCACCATTTTGTGGGACATGGTGCCGGTGAAAAAGATCATCAGGTCGGGATTGCCCAGCTTGTTCCGCAGGCCCCCGGCAGGCTTGGTGAATACCTTGGCCTGGCACCGGTACGTCTGACAGAGCTCCTTGTACCGGCGCTCCATGCACTCGTTTCCTCCCAATATCACAACGCTCATAGCGCTCTCCTTTCTATGGTTAAGGTTCTTTAACCGTCGTATTGTAAAAACAGCGTCGTCCGGACGCCTCACATGGTCCTATTATATGCGTCAGGCGCAGGCGTATCCGCTCCAAAACGCCGGATGCGGCTCCAAAATGAAAAAATCCCTTGACAGACGCGGCGGGGTCTGGTATACTATCCTGGAAAACAAAGAAGGCTGGATGCATCCGCCTCACCTCCCGCCCCAGGCAAAGAGGTCAACAGCAATTTTCGTCAGGGCTTCCGCTATGGGGGTCGTGCCGTTGCGCGGATGCAAGGGATGCATTCGCGTTTTTTATTTATCGAATGGAGGTGCGACGGTTATTAGCAAGGTAGAGCATGAACTCAATGAAGAGATCCGGGATAAGGAGATCCGCCTCATCGGCGATGACGGCGAACAGATGGGCATTATGTCCCCCGCCGAGGCGCTGCACATCGCCGAGGAAAAGGGACTGGACCTGGTGAAGATGTCTCCCCAGGCGGTGCCGCCTGTGTGCAAGCTCATGAACTATGGCAAGTACAGGTTCGAGCGCAGCAAGAAGGAGAAGGAAGCCAGAAAGAACCAGCACGTGGTGGAGATCAAGGAAATTCGCATGTCTCCGGGCATCGATGTCGGCGACTTCAACACCAAGCTGAAAAATGCGCAGAAGTTCCTGGCTGACGGCAACCGGGTGAAGGTCTCCGTCCGCTTCCGCGGCCGCGAGATGGCGCATACGGATATCGGCCGGGATCTGCTGAAGAAGTTCGCGGAGCTTTGCGCCGACGTGGCCACCATGGATAAGTCCGCCAAGATGGAGGGCCGGATCATGTCCATGTTCCTGTCCCCCAAGGCCCAGAAGGCCGGAAAATAACACACGAGTTCTTCCCGCCCCGGCGGGAGAATAGATGGAAGGAGTAATATTATGCCTAAACTGAAGACCCACAGCGGCGCCAAGAAGCGCTTCAATCTGACGAAGTCCGGCAAGGTCAAGAGAGCGCACGCTTTCAAGAGCCACATCCTCACCAAGAAGGACACCAAGCGCGGTCGTCGCCTGCGCAGCGGCACCTATGCCGACTGCACCAATGAGGCCACCATCCGCAAGATGATCCCCTACAAATAAGAGACGGATATCGTTAGAAATAGGAGGCAATTAAGAAATGGCACGTGTTAAAGGCGCTATGATGGCGCGTAAAAGAAGAAATAAGACTCTGAAGCTGGCCAAGGGCTACTGGGGCGCCAAGTCCAAGCACTTCAAGATGGCCAACGAGCAGGTCATGAAGTCCCTGACCTACGCCTATGTGGGCCGTCGGCTGAAGAAGCGGGATTTCCGCCAGCTGTGGATCACCCGCATCTCCGCCGCCTGCAAGCTCAACGGCATGAACTACTCCACCTTTATGCACGGTCTGAAGGTGGCCGGCATCCAGATCAACCGCAAGATGCTCTCCGAGATGGCCATCAACGACGCCGTGGCTTTCACCGCCCTGTGCGACATCGCCAAGAAGGCGTAAACGGATACGCGGAACATATGATATTAAAAAATCAGGTCCGGAAACGGACCTGATTTTTTCTTGTCCCAAAAGGGCCGGGCCCTTTTGGGACAAGAAAAATCCCGGGAGCGCCGAAGCGCTCCCGGGATTTTATGTAACCTTTTTGGCGATACGTCTGAATCGAACGATCAGATGATGTTCAGGGTGACGTTGTCGGTGGACTTCAGGTTGTTGTAATCGCTGTCGATGGTGATGGTGCCATTGACGATGTCCTTGAGCATGGTGTTGTACTCGTCAACAGTCCACTTGGTCAGGGACCAAGTAGCGGTGGGCAGACCCACAGCGTTCTCGTTGGCGCCCAGGGAGGTGCCCACACCGCCGATGGAGGCAAACTCGTTGCTGTAGAACTTGCCCAAAGCCCACTGCACGGAGTCGGCCAGGCCCTTCATAGCGGAGGTGATGACGGTGTCGGACTCGGTGGACTGGTCAACGTCCACGCCCACGACCTTACCGTCGGCAGCGCCGGCAGCAGCGGCCACGGAGGCGAACATGGAGCCGCCGCAGGCGAACACGACCTCAGTGCCGGCCTCGTACCAGCCGGAAACCATGGTCTGCAGCTCGGGGGAAGCGGAGAAGCTGGCGCCATACTGCCAGGAGTAGTTCATATCGACCTTCACGCCCAGCTCCTTGGCAGCGGCGTCAGCGCCCTGGACGAAGCCATAGCCGTAACGGCAGCAGGCGGGGTTGGTGCCGCCGCCACCGCCGGTGAAGCCCAGCTTGGTGAAGCCTTCCTTGACGACAGCGTAACCAGCCAGATAGCCGCACTGCTCTTCCTTGAAGGCGATACCGGCAACGTTCTTCAGAACGGGGGAGCCGTCAACGCCGGCTTTCTCGGTGATGGGATAACCATCAACGAACACGAAGGAGACATCGGGGAACTCCTTGGCGGCCATGCGCAGAGCGCCTTCCTGCATGAAGCCGGCGCAGACAACCACCTTGGCGCCGTTCTCCACGGCGGCCTTCATGGCCTCGTAACGGTCATCATCGGTGGCCTGGTCCTTGTTGGCGGGCTGATAATACTTATAGGACAGCTTGTTGTTGGCAGCGTACAGCTTCACGCCGTCATAGGTGCCCTGGTTGAAGGACTTATCCTTCAGCTGGCCCACGTCGGTGATGAAAGCGATCTCGTACTTGCCATCCTCGGAGGTCATCTCGTCGTTGATCTGATCGGGATTGGTGATGGTCGCGGTCTGGTTGGGATCATCGTTGCCCTTGTTGGGGTCCTTGGCGGGCTGCTTGGAGCAGGCTACCATAGACAGGACCATGACCACAGCAAGGAGCATTGCCAGAAACTTTTTCATGGTGAATCTACCTTCCTTTTTATTTTTGGGCACAAAGTACCCCTATGGGCACATTATAGCAGAGCAGGCCAAAAAGTGCAACCTTTTTGTGCTAATTTCTGTCTTTTGCGGGACTTAATCCTGCCGGGCCATCTTCACGGCGGCCTCCAGGCCGATCTTCATCATGTTGGTGAAGGTGGTCTGGCGCTCCTCGGGAGTCAACTCGGTGCCCAGCACCAGGTTGTCGCTGATGGAGCAGATGGCCAGGGCCCGCTTGCCCAGGTAGGCGGCGGTGCAGTACAGGGCGGCGGCCTCCATCTCCACGGCCATGACGCCCATCTTCTTCATGCGGTCGTTGCGGCCGGCGGCGTCATAGAAGGTGTCGGAGGAGTACAGATTGCCCACGGGCATCTTCACGCCCAGCTCCCGGGCAGACTCCACGGCGGCCATCAGCAGGTCGAAGTCGGCAATGGGGGCATAGTGGACCCCCAGCTCATACTGGTCGGCGAAGCTGGAGTTGGTGCAGGCACCCTGACCGGCCACCACGCTGCCCAGCTCCAGGTCCGCCCGCAGAGCACCGGCGGAGCCGACGCGGATGATATTCTCCACGCCGTACTGGGTGTACAGCTCATGGGAGTAGATGCCGATGGAGGGCATTCCCATGCCGGAGGCCATCACGGACACGGGCACGCCCTTATAGGCGCCGGTGTAGCCCTGGACGCCCCGGACGTTGTTCACCAGCACGGGGTTTTCCAGGAAGGTTTCGGCGATGAACTGGGAGCGCAGGGGGTCGCCGGGCATCAGAACGGTTTTGGCGAAGGCGCCGGGTGCGGCGCTGTTGTGGGGGGTAGACATAGCTGAGTTCCTCCTTGTATTGTGTTTAATTGTGTTTATTCCTGTTCCAGGGCCTTCACGGCCTTGACGATGCGGCTGGTGCCCAGACGGTCGGCCCCCAGGGCGATGAAGTCCCGGGCGTCGTCCAGGTTGGCGATGCCGCCGGCGGCCTTGATCTTCACATGGGGGGCCACATGGGCCTTGAACAGAGCCACATCCTCCCGGGTGGCTCCGCCGCCGCCGAAGCCGGTGGAGGTCTTGATATACTCCGCGCCGGACTCGGACACCACCCGGCACATCTCCACCTTTTCGGCATCGGTGAGCAGGCAGGTCTCGATGATGACCTTCAGGAGTTTTCCCTGGCAGTGGGCCTTTACGGCGCGGATCTCGTCCAGCACCTGATCGTACAGGCCGTCCTTTACCCAGCCGATGTTGATGACCATGTCGATCTCGGACGCGCCGTTCTGAACGGCGTCGGTGGCCTGGAAGCACTTGGAGGCGGTGGTGTCGTAGCCGTTGGGAAAGCCGATGACGGTGCACACGGCGATCTGGCCCGCCACATACTCCACCGCCTGCTTCACATAGGAGGCGGGGATGCACACGCTGGCGCAGCCGTACTTCACGCCGTCGTCGCAGATGGCCCGGATCTGGTCCCAGGTAGCCGTCTGGGACAGCAGGGTGTGGTCCACCCGGGCCAGAATGGGCTTGAGTTCGTTGTTCATAATAAAATGATCTCCTTTCGGATGAATTGCCATTTGGTATGGGATTACGGCCCCTATTGTAGCAGAAAAAAACGCCTTTGTAAACCTTGACACCGGCGGCAGCCATCGTGGTCTCGCACCTGCTGTTTCAGGGAGGCGGCGGGGGACTGAGCCTATGGAGCATGGCCGCGGCGGAGGACCCGGCGTATCTGTCAGTGGTGGTGTGCTTTGCCGCCTTCCTGGCCGGGGACCTGTACGGCTTCGTCAGCTGGCGGCGGATGCGCAGGCGGCAGGGGATGTGAAATGGTTCGACCGTCTTGGCTCCCCCTTTGGGGGAGCTGTCGGCGTAGCCGACTGAGAGGGGAAAAATCAGAAGCGGCCCTCTCAGTCACCTTCGGTGACAGCTCTCCCAGAGGGAGAGCCGAGCTTATTCAAAGACTTTTTTTGACAAGCTGAAGCTCCCGCCGGTCACACCGGCGGGAGCTTCGTCTCTTATTCCATGTCCACGGTGATGTTGTCGGTGCCGTGCTGTTCAAATTCGCCCAGATACTCGTCCATGCGGCTCATGACCTCGTCATAGTTCTCCTCGGTGATGGGGGGATCGTCCATATCCCGCAGGGCCAGCTCCTGGGCCAGGATCTCGAAAAACGTGTTGTCCTCATAGGCCATGATGGCCTCGTGGATGCCGCCCTCGGCGAAGGCCCGGGAGGGGATGATCTCCCCCTGGTACAGCTCCGTCAGTCCCGCCATGCCATGGCTCAGGCAGTGGGAGAAGATCAGGCTCTCCACCTGGTCATACTGGCGGATGCGGTCGTCGCCCCGGGTGGAGTTGAGCACCCAGTTGCCGATGTATACCAGGTCCAGCAGGCGCCTGAATTGTTTTTCTGTCAGCTTGATCTCCATGAAAACACCTCCATCCGGCCGGAGCGCTGCGTCATTATGCACAGTATAGCAGACTCCGGCGGAAAATACCACTGAAAATACCGGGGAAAGTCCCCAAAATTTGACTTGAGTATCCGGGCGTTCCATAGTATAATTGATTAGTTATGATAACCACAGGCAGGAGGCGGAACTATGGACACTCGCCCCATCGGGGTTTTTGACTCGGGCCTGGGAGGCCTGACGGCGGTGCGGGAGCTGCGGCAGCTGCTGCCCTCTGAAAACATTATATACTTCGGCGACACGGCCCGTGTGCCCTACGGCGGGCGGTCGGCGGAAATTCTGCTGAAATACGCCCGGCAGGACGTGCGCTTTCTGCGCAGCCACGACATCAAGGCCATTCTGGTGGCCTGCGGCACCGTGTCCACCACGGCCCTGCCCCAGCTGCGGCAGGAGAGCGACATCCCCATTCTGGGGGTGGTGGAGCCTGCGTGCCGCCGGGCGGCGGCCGTGACCCGGAACCGCCGGGTGGGCCTCATCGCCACCGCTGCCTCCGTCCGCAGCGGCGCTTACCAGCGTAGTCTGCGCCAGCTGGACCCGGACATCGCCGTAACGGCTAAGGCCTGCCCTCTGTTCGTGCCCCTGGTGGAAAACGGGCGCTTCCGGCGGGGGGACGTGGTCATCGAGACCGTGGCCCGGGAGTATCTGGAGCCGCTGCGCCGGGAGGGGCTGGATACCCTGATCCTGGGCTGCACCCACTACCCCCTGCTGACGGATATCATCGGCGATATCATGGGCCCCGGCGTCACCCTCATCAACACCGGCGAGGAGGCCGCCTGGGAGCTCAAGCGCACCCTGCGGGCTATGGACCTGCTGGCCCCGGGGGGACCGGCCGGCCGGGCCACCCTCTGCGCCAGCGACCAGCCCGAGCACTTCGGGTCCCTGGCGGCCTATTTCCTGGGGGAGAGCCTCACCCGCCCGGTGCAGCCGGTGGACATCGACCGGTACTGACCCATGGAGGGACCTGTACGGATCGCCGTCACCAGCCGCAGCCTGTTTGACGGCGGCGCCGAGACGCTGCACTTTGCGGGCACCGGTACCCTGCGGCCCACCGCCGCCGGGTGGGACCTGCTCTATACCGCCGCCTGCCGGGAAAACGGCGCGGCGCTGTCCTCCCGCATCCGCCTGACGGCGGAGCCCAGGCGGGCCATTCTGTGGACCCTGGGGCCGGAGGGCTATGGCCTGCCCCTGGACCCGGAGCACGAGACTCAGGCCCGGCTTCCCCTGGGCCTGACCGTGACCGTCCGGACCCGGGCGGTGGAGTTTTCCCTGGAGGAGCCGGACCGGGGATATATTCACCTGGCCTATACGCTGCTGGACCGGGGCCTGCCCCTGAGCCGGATGCAGCTGGAGATACGCATGACAAAAGAAACGATATAAGGAGAGCATCACCATGAATATGATCCAGAACGCCAAGGACCAGGTGCTGGACCTGACCGTCAGCGCCTATCAGAAGGCCGCGGCAGAGGGCCTTCTGCCCCAGGACGCGGCCGTGACCCCGTCGGTGGAGATCCCCAAGGACACCGCCAACGGCGACTATACCACCACCTTCTGCCTGGCCGCCGCCAAGGCCCTGAAGAAGAACCCCCGCCAGGTGGCCCAGATCCTCATGGACCACATGGACCTGTCCGGGTCCTATTTCACCTCCGTGGAGATGGCCGGGCCGGGCTTCCTGAATTTCCGCCTGGGGAACAAGTGGTTCCGGGACACCGTGGCCTGCGTGGAGCAGGAGGGGGCGGCCTACGGCTGCAACGACGCCCTGAAGGGCCAGAAGATCATGGTGGAGTTCGTCTCCGCCAACCCCACCGGCCCCATGCACATGGGCAACGCCCGGGGCGGCGTCCTGGGCGACACCCTGGCCTCGGTGCTGCAGAAGTCCGGCGCCGACGTGTGGCGGGAGTTCTATGTCAACGACGCCGGCAACCAGATCGAGAAGTTTGCCAAGAGCCTGGAGGCCCGGTATCTGCAGATCATCAAGGGCGAGGACGCCGTGGAGTTCCCCGAGGACGGCTATCACGGCGACGACATCCGGGAGCTGGCCCGGGCCTTCTATGACCGGGAGGGCGAGAAGTATCTGGACTGCGACCAGAAGACCCGCCACGACGCCCTGGCCCGCTTCGGCCTGGACAACAACATCCCCAAGATGCAGCGGGACCTGGCCCGCTACGGCATCACCTATGACCAGTGGTTCTTCGAGTCCAGCCTCCACGAAAGCGGCTATGTGGCCGACTCCGTCCAGGCCCTGACGGACCTGGGCTATACCTATGAAAAGGACGGGGCCCTGTGGCTGAACACCAGCCGCATCCTGGCGGAGAATCTGAAAAAGGCCGGCAAGTCCGACGCGGACATCGAAAAGCTGGGCCTGAAGGACGACGTACTGCGCCGGGCCAACGGGTTCTATACCTATTTCGCCGCCGACATTGCCTATCACCGGAACAAGTTTGCCGTCCGGGGCTTCGACAAGGTCATCAACGTCTGGGGCGCGGATCACCACGGCCATGTGGCCCGGCTGAAGGGCGCCATGGACGCCCTGGGCCTGGACGGCGAGCACCGGCTGGACATCGTGCTGATGCAACTGGTGAAGCTGGTCCGGGACGGCGAGGTGGTGCGCATGTCCAAGCGCACCGGCAAGGCCATCAGCCTGACGGACCTGCTGGACGAGATTCCCGTGGACGCCTGCCGCTACTTCTTCAATGCCAAGCCCGAGACCCAGATGGAGTTTGATCTGGGCCTGGCCGTCCGGGAGGACAGCGAGAACCCGGTGTACTATGTGCAGTATGCCCACGCCCGAATCTGCACCCTGCTGAAGGCCCTGGAGGCGGAGGGCTACACCGTCCCCGCCGCCGGGGAGGTGGACTTCTCCCTGCTGTCCGGCGAGGCGGAGCAGGCCCTCATCAAGAAGATCGCCGCCTACAGCCAGGTGGTGCGCCTGGCCGCCCGGGACTATGACCCCAGCCATATCAACCGCTACCTGACGGAGCTGGCCGGCGACTTCCACCGGTTCTATACCGCCTGCCGCATCAAGGGCGAGGAGCGCCCTGTGCTGCTGGCCCGGCTGAAGCTGGCGGATACCGCCCGGTCCGTGCTGAAAAACGCCATGACCCTCATCGGCTGCACCGCCCCGGAGAAGATGTGAATATAGCGTAAGCATAACAAAAAGGAAGCCGTCAGGCTTCCTTTTTGTTATGCGTGGTATTCCGGGCCGCGGCCCTGATAGATGTCCTGCATCTCCCGGTCGATCTCGCTGATGGCGTCGGAGCACAGCCGCAGGCGGGCGGCGTCCGAGGGGGAGAAGTCCCGCTGGGACTTATAGCGCAGTTCGTGCTCCAGGCTGGCCCACATATCCATGGCGATGGTCCGCAGCTGGATCTCCACCGGCAGGTGCAGCGTCCCCTCGGAGATGACGATGGGCACGTCGCAGATCAGGTGCAGGCTCCGATAGCCGGACTCCTTGGGCTCCTTGATATAGTTGACCTCCCGGATGATCTTGAAATTCTCGTTCCGGGCCAGCAGACCGCGCAGGTAACAGATATCGTCCAGATAGTTGCAGATGACCCGCACCCCGGCCACGTCCTGAATGTGGGCATAGATGTTGTCGATGGTGACCTCAAACCCCCGGCGCTTCAGCTTTTCCACGATGCTGTCCACGGTTTTGATGCGGTACTCGATGTGGTGGATGGGGGAATGGTCATACAGGCTGGCAAACTCCTCGTCCAGGATCTCCAGCTGGGTGACGGCAACCTTCAGGGCGCTGCGGTACAGGTGGTTCACCCGCACCATGCCCTGGGCCAGCTCCTGCTGTTCCGGCGTACCCCCCTGGGGGATATGGATGTCCTTGAGCCGGATGGTGCCGCTTTTTTCGATCATCATGAAAAAACTGCGCCTCCTCGTTATTGGTTCTCTTATTGTTATGATTATAACATACAGCTATGACGGGTGTGTGAATAAATTGCAAAATCCACCGTAGAAAAATCCGCCCATTTTTCGTCATTTCGCCAAAGAACCCCATTTGCACCGGGGGCGTTTTTGTGGTATCATAGGAAAAGCGAAAGGGGGGACGGCGGATGCACGTCCGGGAGCATTTGCGCACGGTGGGCCGCCACCGGCGTCTGGTGCGGCACTACTGCCTGCGGCTGGGGCTGGTGTGGCAGGGACTGACCCATGATCTGAGCAAATACAGTCCCACGGAGTTCTGGCGCAGCGCCAAATACTACCAGGGATACCGCAGTCCCAACGACCAGGAACGCAAGGAAAACGGCGTCAGCCTGTCGTGGCTGCACCATAAGGGCCGCAACCGCCACCACTTTGAGTATTGGATCGACTATTGCCTGCGGCCTGACGGCAGCGTGTACATGGGCGGGTGCAAGATGCCCAAGCGGTATGTGGCGGAGATGTTCTGCGACCGCATCGCCGCCTGCCGGGTGTACCAGGGGGAGAAGTATACCGACGCCTCGCCATATGACTACTATCAGAAGTCCAAGGACCACATTCTCATCAATCAGGAGACCAGCGACCTGCTGGACCGGTGGCTTCTGCTGCTGAAGGAGCGCGGCGAGGAAGCCGCCCTGCCCCAGATCCGGCAGGAGCTGAAGGATCCGGAATATTGAGAGATAACGCACCCCAGGGACGCGGAACCGCCAGGTTCCGCGTCCCTTTTTTGCGGGGGTGCCGGACTTGGCTCTCCCTCTGGGAGAGCAGTCACCGAAGGTGACTGAGAGGGCCTGTAGGGGCGTAGGCCCACCAATATGGCGCTTCCGGGCGGCGGGGCCCATGTCTGCACACCGTCGTGCCGGCCGGCTCTCGCCCGCTGACGCGGCCGACAGCCGGGGCACTTCCTCGAAATCGCCTCGCTTTATCCGCCGCAGGCGGCGCTTCGGCGATTTCCTCTTGACACGGGCGGGACATATCGCTATAATAAGCGTATGAATACAGCTAATACACACGAAAGGAGGCATAGCAGGTGATACGCTTGGATTACCGGGACGCCCGGCCCATTTATGAGCAGGTGCGGGACGGCCTGCGCAGTCTGATGGTGACAGGGGTGCTGGCGGCGGGGGAGAAGCTGCCGTCGGTGCGGAGCCTGGCCACGGAGCTGGCCATCAACCCCAACACCATCCAGCGGGCCTATTCCCAGCTGGAGACGGAGGGGTATGTATACACCGTGTCGGGCCGGGGCACCTTCGTCTGCGAGGTCCGGGAACAGAACCGGCAGCGGCGGGCGGAGGTCACCGCCCGGGTGCGGCCCCTGATGGAGGAGCTGCGGGACCTGGGCATGACCCGGGAGGAATGGACGGACCTTTGGAAAGGAGGGGACAGCGATGCTTGAGGCAAAAAACGTGGTGAAAACCTTTGACGGCTTCCGGGCTCTGGACGGCGTCAGCATGACCGTGCCCCAGGGGGCGGTATACGGCCTGGTGGGCCCCAACGGCGCGGGAAAATCCACCATCATCCGGCACTTCACCGGCATATACCGGCCCGACAGCGGCGAAATCACCCTGGGCGGGCAGCCGGTATACGAAAATCCCGCGGTGAAGGGCCGCATGGCGGCGATACCCGACGACTGGTACTTCTTCCCCCAGGCGAGCATCCGGGAAATGGCCCGGCTGTATGCCGGGACCCACCCCTTCTTCAGCTGGGACCGGTATCACAAGCTGCGGGAGGTGTTCCCCCTGTCGGAAAAGCAGCCCCTGCGGCGGATGAGCAAGGGCATGCAGAAGCAGGCGGCCTTCTGGCTGACCATGAGCTGCATGCCGGAGGTGCTGGTGCTGGATGAGCCGGTGGACGGTCTGGACCCGGTGATGCGGCGGCAGGTGTGGTCCCTGCTGCTGGGGGACGTGGCCGACCGGGGCACCACGGTGCTGGTGTCCAGCCACAACCTCCGGGAGCTGGAGGATGTGTGCGACCATGTGGGGATTCTGAACAAGGGAAAGGTGCTGCTGGAGCGGAGTCTGTCCGACTTGCAGGACAACACCGTGAAAATCCAGGCAGCCTATGCCGCGGCGGAGGAACCGGCCCTGCCCCCGGAGCTGGAGGTGCTGCACCGGTCCGCCGTGGGAAGGGTGTATACCTACATCATCCGGGGCAAGCGGGAGGACATCCTGCACCGGATGCAGGCCCTGTCGCCCCTGCTGCTGGAGGCCATTCCCCTGACCCTGGAGGAAATTTTCATCTATGAGCTGGGAGGTGCTGACTATGCGGTCCGCGAAATCATTCTTTAACGGGGCCATCGCCCGCAGCGACCTGCGGCGCTACTGGCCGGTGCTGTTCCTGTATGCGGGGCTGTGGCTGATCTTCCTGCCCATCCCGGTGTGGAACAGGGCCGCAGAGCGGAATCCCGCCCTGGTGAACCTGACCGAGCTGTGCGCCGACACCTACGCCGCCGCCGTGGTGCTGGCGCTGATCTTCGGCGGCATCATGGCCACGGCGGTGTTCTCCTATCTGATGCAGACCCGGTCCGTGGGGGCCATGCACGCCCTGCCCCAGCGGCGGGGGACCCTGTTCTGGACCCATTTTCTCACCGGCTGGGCCATGCTGGCGGTGGGGAACCTGCTGGTGCTGGCGGTGACGGCCCTGGCGGCCCTGCTGGGCGGCCTGGCTCTGACGCCGGCCCTGCTGACGTGGTTCGTGGTGGCCACCCTGCTGGACCTGATCTTCCTGGCCCTGGGGACCCTGTGCGCCATGGTCACCGGGTGGCTGCTGGCGGTGCCGGTGCTGTACGCCGCCGTCAACTGCCTGGCGGTGGCGCTGACCTGGCTGGGCCAGCAGCTGGCGGAGCTTCTGCTGGACGGCTTCACCATGCCGGACGCCCAGCCCGTCATTACCCGGTGGCTGACGCCGGTGTATCAGCTGATCTGCGACCTGGGCCAGAGCGGTCCCAGCTATTCGCCGTTTCTCACCGGCAAGCTGCCCGATGACCGCATACAGAACGCCGACTGCGCCAGCGGCCTGGCTCCCCAGGGCTGGCGGATCCTGCTGATCTTCACCGCCGTGGCCCTGGTGCTGACGGTCCTGTCCCGGCTGCTGTACGGCCGGCGGAAAAGCGAGTTGTCCGGCGATGCGGCGGCCTTTTCTTGGATGCGGCCGGTGTTCCGGCTGGGCGTGGGGCTGGTAGGCGGTCTGCCCCTGGGTATGCTGCTGTATGTCCTGGTGTCCGTGGGCCGCAGCGGCGACCTCAGCCCCGCCCGGCTGTGCGTATGCATGGCCGTGATGGGCATCGTGTGCTATCTGGCGGCGGCCATGCTGGTGGGCAAGACCCTGCGGGTGCTGCCCAAGCGCCTGCCCGGCGCGGCGGTGACGGCGCTGGTGCTGGTGCTGCTGTGCGTGGTGCTGCGGGCGGACGTTTTCGGCTACGCCGACCGGACGCCCCAGGCGGAGGATGTGGCCCGGGCCCGGGTATATTGCCTGGACACCAGCTTTACCCTGGAGGACCCCCAGTCCCTGGAGACCCTGGTAAAGGCCCAGGCGGAGCTGGCGGAGAATCGCGCCGCAGATATGAACTACCGGATGATCTTTGAGGTGCACTATGTTCTGAAGGACGGCACCTCCATGGCCCGGCGCTACCGGCTGGCGGTGACGGAGCCGGTCAAGGCGGCTCTGGAGCAGGTGGCCCGGCTGGAGGAGGTCCAGACCTATGTTATGTTCAACGGCAACGTTCCCCCGTCCGGCTGGCAGCCCACCGGCGGCGGGCTGTGGCTGAACGCCGCCGGCGAAAGCCGGGAGCTGACGGCGGAGGAGGCCCAGGCCCTGTATGACGCCGCCTGGCGGGATGTCCAGGCGAAGAACGTTCTTCCGGTGGATGGCGACTACGCCTGGCTGGGCGTCGAGATCACCCTGTTCCGCGACGGCGACAGCCGCACCATCAGCGCCACCAAGTCCTCTTACAAGGAGCTGACCCAGGCCCTGCTGGACCTGGGCATCCCGGCGGAGGATATCGGTGAGATCAACATAGACTGATAACGCACCAAGGCCCCGGGGGAAGCCCCGGGGCCTTGTCAAATCAGATTTCCGCCCACTGGACCGGGGAGCCGTGCTCCCGCAGCAGGTCCAGCAGGTCCCGGGTGGACAGCCACACGGTGGCGGTGTTGTCGTTGGGGTGAACGCCGATGCGGCCTCCCTCGAAATCCCGGTCCAGATAGAACTGCACCGACCGGTCCGGATCGTTCAGCAGGCCCAGAGGCGTCACGGACCCGGGGGTCAGGTGCAGCCGGGCCATCAGGTCCTCCGGGGAGGCGAAGCTCAGCCGGGTGGTGCCGTGGCGGCGCTGAAACTCCTTCAGGTCCACCCGCTTGTCGTGGCGGATGGTGATGAGATAGTAATTCTGCTTTTTGGCGTCCCGGACGAAGATGTTCTTGGCATCGTCCTCCGGATACGGCATGTCCACGGCGGCGCACTCCTCCATATTGAACACCGCCGGGTGCTCGGTGATCTCAAAGGCCACGCCCCGGGCCCGGAGATAGTCATAGGTTTCCTGCTTGGTCATGGGATGCTCCTCCTTGGCATGATGCTCTGGCGATTTTGCTTTATTGTAGCAGAGGGCGGCAGCCATTGCAAGCCCGGGAAAAACTCCCGTCCGCCGGGGCGGCACATTTGTGCATTATGCGGATTCCCTTTTGGGGGGAATTGCCGTACAATGGATGGGAAAAGAGACTGTCGAAAAACTCGGAAATCTTCCGCCATTGGAAAGGAAGATCGTTACGAAAGAAACCCATCAGGGGTGTCTTTCGTTTGCAATCACAGGTTTTTCAGAACTTTTTAAGTTCTGAAAAACCGCACTCAGCTTGTCAAAAAAGACTTTTTGACAAGCTGAGGAAAATACACAGGGAGAGAACCGGAATATGAGCATTATTTTCTTTGACATCGACGGCACCGTCATGGACCTGGACGGAACCATTCCCCCCTCCGCCGTGACGGCAGTGCGGCGGCTGCGCCAGGCGGGGCACCACTGCGTCATCAACACCGGGCGGCCCAGGCTTGCCATGGACCCGCAGCTTATGGACATGGATTTTGACGGACTGGTGTGCTCCTGCGGCCAGTATATCCAGCTGGACGGGAAGATCATCCGCCATGTGGGCTTCGACCGGGAGACCAGCCGGAAAATCCTGGAGATCGGCCGCCGGTGCCGGGTGGATATGTACTTTGAGGAGGCGGAGCGCATCTGGTGCGACACCCCCCACGGCATCGAGAACCGGGAGCTGCGGGGGGCCATCGCCCGGCTGGAGGCCCGGGGCGTCCGGGTGGGACAGCCCGACGGGGACCCGGACTTCCACTTTGACAAGGTATGCGTGCTGACGGCGCCAGACAGCCTCCGGGAGGAGTTCCTGGCGGAGGTGGCCCCCATGTGCCAGATCATTGACCGGGGCAGTATGCTGGAGCTGCCGGTGCGGGGGTATTCCAAGGCCTCCGGCTGCCTGGCGGTGGCCCAGGCCCTGGGAGAGGACCTGGCCGACTGCTGCGCCATTGGCGACAGCGCCAACGATTTGGAGATGCTGCAATGCGTGGGACACCCGCTGGTGATGGGCAATGCCCCGGCCCGGGTGCAGGCGGTGGCGGAGTATGTCACCGGCACCCCGGCGGAGGACGGCCTGTACCACGCCATGGTCCACGCGGGCCTGCTGACGGAATAAAAAACAGGCGGGCGGTTCGTCATGCCCGCAAAAAAGCGCTGCGGCCCGAAGGCCGCAGCGCTTTTTTGATGAATATGGAGAAATCAGAACCAGGCGGCCCAGGCCAGGAAGCCCAGGCAGGCCACCACGCCCACGAACAGGGTGACGATGACCAGGTAGCCCATGATGTCCCGGGCGGACAGCTTGGCGATACCCAGGGCAGGCAGGGCCCAGAAGGGCTGGATCATGTTGGTCCACTGGTCGCCCCAGGCGATGGCCATGGCGGTGCGGCCATTCTCGATGCCCATAGCCGCGCCGGCGGGCATCATGATGGGGCCCTGCACGGCCCACTGGCCGCCGCCGGAGGGAACGAAGAAGTTCACCACACCGGCTGCCAGGAAGGACAGCATGGGGAAGGTGACGTTGTTGGAGATGTTGACGAAGAACTGGGAGATGACGCTGGCCAGAGACACGTCCTGGTCGTTGGCAGCCACCATCATGCCCATAATACCGGCATAGAAGGGGAACTGCAGCAGCACACCGGCAGCGCCGCCGGCGGCGTCGGAGATGGCGTCCACATAGCGGCGCAGGTCACCGTGGAGCAGGATGCCCAGGAACAGGAAGATCATGTTCACGATGTTCAGGCCCAGGGTGAAGCCGTTCTGAACGAAGTAATAGACGATGTACACAAAGCCGCCCACCAGGGTGATGGCCCACAGGAGCTTGGAGTGCTCCATCTTGTCGGCGGGAGTCTTGACCTCATAGGTGCGCTCGGCCTCATCCTCCAGCAGGGTGGGGTCAATGCACACGGTGTGGGCCTTATCGGGATGCATGGCGTAGTTCACAAGGGGCATGACAAACAGAATGACGCCCACCATGATCAGGTTCATGGGGTGGAACACCGTGTCGGTGATGGGGGCCTGATACAGCACGCCACCGAAGTCCTTACCGGCCACCAGGTCCAGGGGGATGGAGCCGGACAGGCCCGCGTGCCAGATGACGAAGCCGGAGTAGGCGGAGGCGATCAGCAGGGGATAGTCCACGGTGAGGACCCGGCGCACCACTTCCTTGGCCAGCAGGGTGCCGGCGATCAGGCCGAAGCCCCAGTTCAGCCAGCAGCAGATGGTGGAGATGAAGGTGGTGACCACGATGGCCTGCATATTGTTGTGGCACAGACCGGCGGCGGCCCGCAGGGCCTTTTTGCAGGGCTTGGCGGCGGCCATGGCGGAGCCGAACACCAGCACCAGGGCCATCTGCATGGAGAAGCTCAGCAGACCCCAGAAGCCTTTTGCGTCGCCCCAGGCGTTGAGCACCTGCAGCGGCCCCATCTTTGTGGCGCACATGGAGCCGATGAAAACGATGATGCTCAGGATGATGGCGAACAGGAAGGCATCCGGCAGCCACCGGTTGACCACGCGGACGCAGCCGTTGGTGAATTTCTTGAACACAGACTCACTCTCCTTTAATATGTCCGGAGGAGGGGTCCCCTCCCCCGCTGTCCTGGCCGGGCCTCTGCGCGGGGCCGGACCGTCTCTGACACTATTGTATAATAGTCAGGGCTTGTTTACAATTAATATTTCGCCGAATTTTTAACAATCATTTTGGTAAAGTACAACAATTATGCATTTTTCAATGTTTTTAGCCATAAATTTGCCGTTAAAAATCAGAAAAATGCATAAAGACACTTTAACGGAGGCGGAAGAACTGCCGAAGCCGTTCTGCACGGTCTATACAAGAGTGGGAAAATGTGTATAGACATATGCCAAAATTTTTAAAAAAACAGTTGCATTTCGCAATTTAGGGTGTTACAATACCCCCGATATCTGATGGGAGATATCACCAGAGATGATAATCCTTACATAATTATGGGATATTCTCCTATAAATCTATAAGTCTGCCAGCGAGAGCAGTGCATACAGAAAGACCCTATACCCGTGGATTCGGAACCGCCCCCGCGCCGGAATATCCGGAGGACACCGCAGTATGCGGCGGCCGAATCTGCGTTTTTTTGCATAGTTTCAGGGAAAGGCGTGGAATCACCTATGACGGATAAGGAACTCAGACGGCTGGGCCGTCCGGAGCTGATCGAGATCATATACCAGCTGGAAAAGAGCCAGGAGGAGAGCCGGCAGGAGATCGCCCGGCTGCAGGCCCGGCTGCAGGACCGGACCCTGCGCCTGTCGGAGGCCGGGTCCATCGCCCAGGCGGCCCTGCAGGTCAACGGCGTGATGGAGGCCGCCCAGGCGGCGGCGGACCAGTATGTCCAGGCGGCGGAAGCCGACCGGCAGCAGGCCCGGACGGAGCTGTCCGACGCCCAGGCCCGGGCGGAGCGCCTGGTGGCCGATGCCCAGACCCAGGCCGACGCCATCCTGTCCGACGCCCAGGCCCAGGCCCGGACCGTTACGGACCAGGCGGAGCAGCACGCCCGGAACCACTGGGACCTGTTCCGGGAAAAGGCGGAGCAGCTGATCCGGGATCATCATGAGCTTTCGGCCCTGCTGAACGGAGAGGACCCGCAATGAAAAGAACCGGCCGCGCGCCGGAGGATCTGCCCACCATCCAGCAGCTGGAGGCGGAGCGGAACCGCCTGCGCAGCAAAAACCGATACAACCGCACCCTGCGCAGCACCGTGGCCATCCTGGTGGTGGTGGCGGCGCTGGCGGTACTGGTGGCGACGCTGTGGATGCCGGTGCTGCGGATCTACGGCACGTCCATGTTCCCCACCCTGGCCGACGGCCAGGTGGTCATCACTGTCAAAACCGGGCGCTTCCGGTCAGGAGATATTGCTGCGTTCTACCACGGCAATAAGCTGCTGATCAAGCGCTATATCGCAGGCCCCGGGCAGTGGGTTGATATTGACCGGCTCGGGAACGTTTCCATAGACGGAAAAGCCCTGGATGAGCCGTATCTGACGGACAAAGCATACGGCGAAACCAACATTGACCTGCCGTATCAGGTGCCGGATGACCGGTACTTTCTCATGGGAGACAACCGGGAGGTTTCCGTGGACTCCCGCAACACCACCGTGGGCTGTGTGGCCCGGGACCAGATCGTGGGCAAGGTCGTGTTCCGCATCTGGCCCTTGAAGGACTTCGGCCCGGTGGGATAACTTATTGGAGGTGAGGATGTGCAGAGCATGATGCCGAATCCCGCAGACGGCTATAATGAGCGGCATATTCGCAAAATGAAATGGCGCAGGATCGTGACGATCCTGTCGTGTATCGTGGTGTTCTGCACCACCTACGCACTGATCATACCGGCAGTGACCATGTCCCGGGACACGGCCTGCGGCAAGGAGGAGCACACCCATACGGAGGCGTGCTATGACGAGAATGGCGCGCTGATCTGCGGCAGGGAGGAGCATACCCACACGGACGCGTGCCTGCTGGCGGTGCGGGAGCTGACCTATGAGGACGGCCAGCTGACCATCTGCCTGCGGGTGGAGAGCATGGATCCCCTGCCGGAGGACCTGACCCTGTCCGTGGAGGAACCGCAGGCGGCGGTGCAGTCCGCCGCAGACGGCAGCGGGCAGACCTTCACCCGGCGGCTGACCCTTCTGTCCCAGGGACAACAGGTGGACACCTCGTCCTATGACATGACGGCCACGGTGCAGGTGAAGCCCCAGGCCCTGGAGCCGCTGGAGGCGGCTCTGGAACAGCTGCGGCAGGAGGCCCCGGAGTCGGACACCGGCATTTCCCTGACTCTGAGCCAGACCACCGGCCGGCAGGAGGAGCAGCTGGCGGAGGAGCTGATGCTCCCCGGCGGCGAGATCCCCGCCGTCACCGCCGATGTGCGCAGCGGCGTGATCAGCGTCCAGGCCGCCGGGACCGCCAACCCCCACTATACGGTGCAGTATTACGCTAACATCCCCCGGTTCAACGAAAGCGGCAGCAACCCGCTGACGGTGATCGACACCAGCGGCGGAAAGCTGCCGCAAAACAGGCAGACTCTTACAACAAAGGAAATCTACCTGACGCCGGCCGACGGAAACACCAACAAAAACAACGGCAATGCGACCCAGCAGTACCGGGTGGCCGAGTCCAAGCAGCTGACCCAGATGTATACCGACAACAAGTTTGAGTACATCAAGTCCCCCAACCCCTCCTATATCAACAAGCTCATGGACAGCCCCAGCTACACGCTGGCGCAGCTGTGGGTGCTGAAGGAGGGGAAAAGCTCTGACAGTGAAACCCAGGCAGATTGGGATGTCTACAGCGATCCCGGCAGCGTCCACTTCACCAACCGGAAGGACGTGACGGGGGGCAACGTGGTCTACATCCAAAATGGCACCGTGATCCGTCTGGTGTATGACACCAACGAGAAACAGCAGAATTTCCCCGCCAACTTCTATGACTATGATATCTCCGGCGGGTCAAACACCGATGGATCGTGGGGGACCGGCATTGCGGGCATCAATGCGGAGTCCAACTACAAAAAAAGCCGGAATGAGCAGAGGACCTGGAGGTCCTATTGCGATGTGCTGGCCTTCGGCAACGACAACTGCGGCACCGGTATGTCCCGGTATAAGTTTGACGGGGTGTTCCTGAACAAGGCCAGTACATCCTACGTTCCAGAAGGGGCAAGCAGTCCTATTGCCCTGCCCGGATCCGTTGAACAGTTCGGGTGCACGTTTGGTCTGGCAGACAGTCTCAAGGACGGGAAAATTGTCTACGATGAGTGGCTTGTTGCGCCCAACCTGTTCAACGAGGGCACCGCCAGCGGGAAGACCAGCTACACCGCGGAAAACGGCAGCAGCCTGACCTTCTCCCGGGTGGGGGATACCTATACGCTGTCTGCGGCCACGGTGGGTAATACGGGAACCGGCAAAAGCTTGGGAACCATCGAGAACCTGCAATATTTCTTCCATCCCTCTCCCGCTCCCGGCCATATCTGGGATGGTGAGCATAGCGGCCTTAGCTGGCAGAACAAAATTTTCACCAACGACTTCTGGCCTCTGGACAGCGCGACCGCGAAAACAGACCCTTTGTTCGGAAAATACGGCTCCTCGGTGTACTTCCAGGGCTTCACACCCTGGACCTACGACGGAGCTACTACAGACGGCAGCTGGAGGGATTTAAGAAGCACCTTCCCCACCAGCGATGACGGCAACAACCACAACTGCTTCTTCGGGATGCAGTACGCCGTGAAGTTCACCCTGACGGCGGACTACGTGGGGCCCCTGGAATACTATTTCTTCGGCGACGATGATATGTGGGTGTTCCTGGATGACAAGCTGGTGTGCGACATCGGCGGCGTCCACTCCTCCGTGGGCGAGTATGTGAATCTGTGGGACTACCTGCGGAAGGACGGACGCACCGAATCCGAGACCCATACCCCGACCTTCTTCTATACCGAGCGCGGCGCCTCCGGCTCCACCTGCTACATGAACTTCACCCTGCCCTCCGTGTCCGGGGTGAACATCGAGCAGAAAACCAGCGACCTGGAGGTCCGCAAGCAGGTGGTGGGCCAGGATGAGTCCGGCCAGGAGTTCAATTTCGACATCCAGTTTTATGACCAGACCGGCAACGAAGTGCTGGACGACTACGCCTACACCAAGTATGACAAGGACGGCAAGGAAATTGACAGCAACCTGGTGGTCCACACCGGCGACAAATTCACCCTGAAGGACGGCCAGTACGTCCGCATCCGGTATCTGCCCTTCGGCCTGCGGTATACCATCACGGAAAAAGCCGTAAACGGCTACACCGTCAGCAGCACCATCAACGGCGTCACCGGCCAGGGCAGCGAGGCCAAGGGCACCATTCTGAACACCGGCCAGATGAACACTGTCCTGTTCACCAACACCATGACCTATAAGGGAGCCATCACCCTGCAGAAGCAGGACCTGGACGGCCACATCCTCACCGGCGCGGAGTTCCGGCTGGTGGACGGCAAGAACAATACCGTCAATGTGGTAGACAACGGCAACGGCAGCTATACCGTTCCCTCCACCGCCGACGATCTGATCAAAGACGGGGAGCTGTATTACATCGCCAGCGCCGCTGGTGATACCGGGGAGTGGGTGATTGAACAGAATCAGGAGCCTAAAACGCAGTATGCGGCTCAGTTGCAGAAAAAGAAGGACAACGCCTATCAGCAGTACCGGGTATACCGGCAGTCGGACGGCTCCTACAGCTTCTATTGCGAGGCAAACCAAAAGTGGCTGGATTTGGACAACGCAGGATTGACCAACGGAACGCTGGTCCACTTCTGGACCAACGAGGTTCATCCCACCACCCACGACAACCAGAAATGGTACATCACGGTGACGGAAACCGGGCTGAAAATCAAGCCCCGGCAGGCGGTTTTGAAAAAATCCACGGCAGTGCTGGACCTGAACGGCGGTACCCTGACCCCGGGTGAAAAAATCCAGGTCTGGGAGGACAACAACAGCAAGGCCCAGCGGTGGAAGCTGGTGCCGGTGAACCCGGCGGCGGCAGTGACCACCACGGACACCCTGACGGTGGACAAGGACGGCCTCCTGACCATCCGGGGCCTGCTGCCCGGGACCTATACCCTGATAGAGGTTACCGCGCCCGACGGCTATCAGCCCATGGCGGACGCGGTGATCAAGGTGGACGCCAATGGCCATGTCACATGGGTCAGCGGCAGTCCGCTGGTCAGCGCCGATCAGTCCCAGATAACGGTGAAAAACCGGCCCACCGACAAGACCCTGACCCTGACGAAGCAGGTAGTGGGGGCGGCCACCGGGAACCAGAAGTTCGGGTTTACCGTGACATATGTGGACGCAGTTACCAAGGAATCCATCACCCAGGAGCTGAAGCTGGCCGACGGCGAGAAAGGCGAGCTGAAAATCCCCTACGGGGCCACGGTGACCATTTCGGAGCCCAGCCACCCGGGCTACAGTCTGTCCTTCCGGCAGGGGGGCGCGCTGGTGGAGAGCCGTGCTGATGGTTCCTATCAATTCACCATGACAAATGACGTGGCCATCATCGCCGTGAACACGGCGGGCTACGAGCTGCCGGACACCGGCGGCCCGGGAGCTGTCTGGTATACTACCGGGGGCCTGCTGCTGATGGCGGCGGCAGGGGGCCTCCTGCTGTATAAAAACCGCAGTCGAAGGAAAGGGGGCCGCTTACTTTCCTGAGAACCGGAAATTTAGCAGAAGATGAAAGAAAAAGAAAGGATCCGAAACATGAAACGCACAAAGAGAATCGCCAGCGTCCTGCTGGCACTGGTCATGGCCCTGAGCCTGATCACCACAGCCTTCGCCGCGGGGGAAACCGGCAGCATCACCATTGATAACGCGGTTGTGGGCCAGACCTACACCATTTACCAGATTCTGGACCTGGAGAGCTACAACAAGGATTCCGGCGCCTACGCTTACAAGGCTACCGCCGCCTGGCGCGACTTTATCAACGGTGCTGACGTCAAGAGTGTATATGTGAACGTGGACGCGCAGGGCTATGTGACCTGGGTTAAAGACGCTGATGTCGCTGCCTTTGCCAAGCTGGCACAGAAGTACGCTGCCGACCATAACATCGCCAATCAGGGCACCAAGACTGCTGATTCTACGACAGTTGAGTTTACCAATCTGGACCTGGGCTACTACCTGGTGGATTCCACGCTGGGCACGATCTGCTCCCTGGACACCACCAATCCTTCCGTGACCATCAAGGAAAAGAACTCCAAGCCCACTGTGGACAAGCAGGTTCAGGAGAATTCCAACAGTAACTGGGGCGATACCAACGATGCCAACATCGGCGACACCGTGAATTTCAAGACCACCATTAACGTTGTCGATGGTCAACCCAAGAATTATGTCCTGCACGATAAGATGAGCAACGGCCTGACCTTCGATGCCGGCAGCGTGGAGGTCAAGATCGGTGATCGTACCCTGACACTCGGTAGTGACTATACTCTCATAGCCAATCCTAAGGACGGCTGCACCTTTGAAATTGAGTTTAAGGAAAATGTTCTGAAGCCCAATGATGTGGTTATCGTGACCTATTCCGCCACGCTGAACGATAAGGCTGTTATTGCCGGTGAGGGCAACCCCAACGAAACCCATCTTACCTATGGCGACAACAGCCATACCGAAAAGGATACCACCCGCACCTACACCTGGCAGATGGACGTGCTGAAGTACACCATGAAGGATAATAAGGAGACTCCTCTGGCTGGCGCCAAGTTTGTACTGTACAAGACGGTTGATGGCAAGACCCTTTATGCTCGGGCAGATGAAAACAACAAGATCACCGGTTGGACCGAGAATGAGGGTGACGCCACGGTGTTTGAAACTCCTGATAACGGCCAGTTCAGCATCATTGGCCTGGACGCCGGTACCTACTACCTGAAGGAGATCGAGGCTCCTGCCGGTTATAATATGCTGAAGGACCCCATCGAGGTTGTAATTACCGCCACGGTCGACGGTACAACGAATACCAGAACCGCTACGGTTACCTACAATAAGACTTCCACCGGCACCGTCAAGGTCGAGAATAAGACCGGCGCGGAGCTGCCCTCCACCGGCGGCATCGGCACCACCATCTTCTATGTGGTGGGCGGCCTGCTGGTGGTGGCTGCGGGCGTGCTGCTGGTGACCCGCAAGCGCATGAGCAAGTCTGAGGACTGAAATAAACAAGAACCCATCTGCTGACTGAGCAGGCGGGGAGCGGGTTGCCCCGCCCCCTGCCTGCCGCAGCGGCAAGGAGAGACCTGCAAATGAAGAAAAAAGGAACCACCATACTTCTGATCATTGTCTTTCTTGCAGGCCTGTCCTTGCTCCTGTACCCCACCGTCAGCGACTACTGGAACTCCTTCCACGCCTCCCGGGCGGTGGCGGCCTATGACGAGACGGTCCGCCAGCTGGACCCGGACCGCTACCGGGACCTGTGGGACGCCGCCCGGGCCTATAACCGGGACCTGGCCGCCCGGGGCGGCGGCACCTCCCTGACCCCGGAGCAGAAGCGGACCTATGACAGCCTGCTGGACGTGGACGACACCGGCATCATGGGATATATCGAGATCCCCAACATCAAGGTGTCCCTGCCTATCTATCACGGGGCGGAGGAGTCCGTTTTACAGGTGGCCGTGGGCCATCTGGAGTGGTCCAGCCTGCCCACCGGCGGCGAGGGCACCCACTGCGTTCTGTCCGGCCACCGGGGCCTGCCCAGCGCCAGGCTGTTCACCAATCTGGACCGCCTGACGGAGGGGGACACCTTTGTGATCCGGGTGCTGGACGAGGTGATGACCTACGAGGTGGACCAGATCCTGATCGTGGAGCCGGAGGACGTGTCCGCCCTGCAGATCGAGCCGGGGCAGGACCTGTGCACCCTGGTGACCTGCACCCCCTACGGCATCAATACCCACCGGCTGCTGGTCCGGGGACACCGGGTGGAAAATCAGTCCGAGGCCATCCGCGTCACCTCCGACGCCATCCGGATCGAGCCGCTGATCGTGGCGCCCATTGCGGCGCTGCCGGTGCTGCTGGTCCTGGTGCTGGTGCTGATGCTGCCGGGACGCAAAAAGAAATCTTCCGGAGGGAATGACAATGCGGAAAATTCGTGATATAGCGGCTTTAATGCTGGTGTGCGCGCTGGTGGTGACCACCGCGTGGGGCGCCGGGGTCATTGAAACGGACCGGGAGGCCGGTCTGACCCTGACCTGCCGCCAGGAGGGGCGGGCCGTCACCGGGGTGACGTTTGCCCTGTACCGGGCGGCGGACGTGGACCCCTACGGGGCCTATACCCTGACCGGGGACTTCCGGGACTATCCCGTCCTGCTGGACGGGCAGACGGCGGAGAGCTGGCGTCTGCTGGCCCGGACTCTGGCAGGCTATGTCCGCCGGGACGGCCTGACGCCCCAGACTACCGGCACAACGGACGAAAACGGCCGGGTGGAGTTCGGCGGCCTGCGGCCGGGGCTGTACCTGGCGCTGGCGGAGCCGATGACGGAAAACGGTGAGATTTTCACCGCCGAGCCGTTCCTGGCGGCGCTGCCGGAGCTGGATACTGCCAGCAACACCTGGAACTATCAGGTCCAGGCGGCCCCCAAGTTCACGGTGGAGCCGGTGCCGCCGGAGCCGGTGGACCGGCAGGTGGTGAAGATCTGGAACGACGGCGGCAGCGCCGCCCGTCCGGCCTCCGTCATCGTCCAGCTGCTGAAAAACGGCGCGGTGTATGACACCGTGAAGCTATCGGAGGAGAACAGCTGGCGGTATGGCTGGACGGACCTGCCCGCCATGGAGAACGGACAGCCCGTGGACTGGCAGGTGACGGAGCTGACGCCGGAGGGCTACACCGTGACGGTGTCCCGGGAGGGGGAGATCTTCCTGGTGACCAATACCGGCCACGGGCCCCAGAACCCCGGGGAGCCTACCCTGCCCCAGACCGGCTCCTTGTGGTGGCCGGTGCCGCTGCTGGCGGCCTGCGGCTTGATCTGCCTGGCCCTGGGGGCACGGAGACGCCGCCATGACTGAGAAAAAACGCGGACGGGGCTGGACCCTGGCGGGGATCGTCCTGCTGGCGGCGGCCCTGCTGCTGACGGGGTACAACCTGGCGTCGGACCTGCGGGCGGGACGGTCTGCCCAGGCGGTTTTGTCGGGGATCGCCGCCGCCCCCCGGGCAGACAGCCCGGTGCCGGATTATCTGCTGACCCCGGGCATGGAGATGCCCACCTGCCTGGTGGACGGTCAGCGGTATGTGGGCACGGTGTCTGTCCCGGCCCTGGAGCTGACGTTGCCGGTGGCGGCGGAGTGGAGCTATCCTCAGCTGCGGCAGACTCCCTGCCGCTACAGCGGCACGGCATACGCCGGGAACCTGGTCATCGCTGCCCACAACTATACCCGGCATTTCGGCCGTCTGAAGGCTCTCAGCCCCGGGGATGAGGTGGTTTTCACCGACGTGGACGGACACGTGTTCCGCTATCAGGTGGCGGAGCTGGAGACCCTGGCCCCCACGGCGGTGGAGGATATGACCGATTCCGGCTGGGAGCTGACCCTGTTCACCTGCACCGTAGGCGGGCAGGCCCGGGTGGCCGTCCGCTGCCGGGCGGCGGGATAGAACGGCCAAATCGGAATACGCGGAACGCCTCCTGCCGGGGGCGTTCTTTTTTTGTCCCCGGGCGCATACGGTGAAGAAAAAACGGGGAGGGGTTTGCCATGAAAAAGCTGCTGGGGGCACTGCCGGTGCTGGTGCTGCTGCTGACGCTGTGTCCGGCCTGGGGGGTGGAGCTGCCGGTGCAGGCGGAGGCGGCGCTGCTGATGGAGAAGGAGACGGGACAGGTGCTCTACGCCAAAAACGAGCACCAGGCCCTGGAACCGGCCAGCGTCACCAAGGTCATGACCCTGCTGCTGGTGATGGAGTCCATCGACCGGGGAACCCTGGCCTATGACGACGTGGTCACCGTCAGCGACTATGCCGCCTCCATGGGCGGCAGCCAGATTTTTCTGTCCCCCGGGGAGCAGATCACCGTGGAGGACCTGCTGAAGGGGGTGTGCGTGTCCAGCGGCAACGACGCCGCCGTGGCCCTGGCGGAAAAAACGGCGGGGGTCACGGAGCTGTTTGTGGAGCAGATGAACAACCGGGCCCGGGAGCTGGGGATGCAGGACACCCATTTCGTCAACTGCACGGGCCTGCCGGCGGAGGGCCACGTCACCAGCGCCTGGGACATCGCGGTGATGTCCCGGGAGCTGATCCGCCGTCACCCGGACATCCGGCGGTTTACCACCATCTGGATGGACACCCTTCGGGACGGACAGTTCCAGCTGTCCAACACCAACAAGCTCATCCGCTTTTATGAGGGGGCCACGGGGCTGAAAACCGGGTCCACGGACTCCGCCAGATACTGCATTTCCGCCACGGCGGAGCGGGAGGGCATGGAGCTGATCGCCGTGGTGCTGAAATCCCCCACCGGCCAGCAGCGGTTCGAGGACGCCAAGACCCTGCTCAACTATGGGTTCTCCACCTATGGCCTGGTCCATGCCGCCCCGGAGGAGCCGCTGCCGCCGGTGCCGGTGACATTGGGGACCCGGGATGCGGTGCAGTCTATGGTGGACCCGGCGGAGGGCCTGCTGCTGGCGGAAAAGGCCCGGCTCCAGGGGCTGGAGCAGACGGTAACTCTGCCGGAGTCCGCAGCGGCCCCGGTGCGTCAGGGGGACGTTCTGGGGACCCTGACCGTCACCCAGAACGGCGAAACGCTGCTGGAGGTGCCCATCCGGGCGGCGGAAACCGTGGAAAAGCTCACCTTCGGGGAGATGTTCCTGCGCCTGGCCCGGACCATGTGCTTCTGCGGGTGATCCTTGGCGGAAGCTGAACAGGAATGATATTGCGGCATAGAGGAAACAACGATACAATAAAATATAAACTCAGGATAAACTCAGGAGGGTAATCATAATGCAAAATATTCTTCGATATCTGACCCCGGAGATCCTGGCCTGGGAGAGCGGCAATATCCGGGAGGTCCGGCCCCTGGGCAGCGTTCTGTGTCTGCCGGACGGGCGGGAGTGGTACGCCTTCGGCTTTACCCGGGATGCGTATTACGGCAGTCTCAGCCTGCTGATGGCGTCCTCCCGGAGGGAGTGCGGAGAATGGGCGCGGGCAAACAGTCCGGCGGCTATCCGCTTCGGCGCGCAGCGGTATCTTATTGATACGACCGGCTATGGGATGTTCAGTGGCAGCGACGATCAGCTGTTCCGGCTGCCGCTGCTGCTGCGGGACCGTCCGCCTATGCCGGACTGGCTGAGAAGCACGCCGCTGTCCCGGCTCCTGATGGTGGACGCCCGGGTGGACCGGGCCCCGGAGCACATCCCCGGCGGTCCGGCGGAGCTGCTGCTGCGGGATGGGCGCGGCTGGGACCTGACCGCGTCCCGGGCAGAGCTGCGGACCATGTGATCGGATAGGATTTTCACCGTTTCGACGGGAATCCCCTTGTATTTTCCGGGAAAACGCGGTAAGATACGGTGTGATGAAAAATCCGATTTACACAGGAGGTAATCCCTATGATCCAGGTGGACCTGACCCATATGCGGCGATTTATCGCCCTGCCCTATGAGGCGGCGCTGGCGCCCCGCCTGCGCATCGCCCACAACCACTTGCAGAAGGGCGACGGCGCTGGAGGCAACTTCACCGGCTGGGTGCGCCTGCCCCAGGAGTATGACCGGCAGGAGTTCGACCGCATCCAGGCGGCGGCCCGGCGCATTCAGAGCGATTCCCGGGCCCTGGTGGTCATCGGCATCGGCGGCTCCTATCTGGGGGCAAGGGGCGTCATCGAGTGCCTGTGCTCCCCCAACTATAACCTCAGGCGCAAGGACACCCCCAACATCTATTTTGTGGGCAACGGCCTGTCCGACCGGCAACTGCGGGAGACCATGGAGCTGCTGGAGGGGGTGGACTTCTCCGTGAACGTCATCTCCAAGTCCGGCACCACCACGGAGCCTGCCGTGGCCTTCCGGTTCTTCCGGGAGCTGCTGGAGAAGAAATACGGCCCCGACGGCGCGGCCCGGCGCATTTACGCCACCACCGACCGGCAGAAGGGAGCCCTGAAGTCCCTGGCCGATCAGGCTGGGTATGAGACCTTCGTGGTGCCTGACGACATCGGCGGGCGCTACAGCGTCCTCACCGCCGTGGGCCTGCTGCCCATCGCCGTGGCGGGCATCGACATCCGGGCCCTGATGCAGGGAGCCGCCCGGATGCAGGAGGTCTGCACCGCCGGAGATATGGAGCAGAACCCCGCCTGGCAGTACGCCGGGGCCCGGTACCAGCTCTACCGCGCCGGGAAGAAGATCGAGATCCTGGCCTCCTATGAGCCGTCCTTCCGGTTCATGTCCGAGTGGTGGAAGCAGCTGTACGGCGAGTCCGAGGGCAAGGAGAACAAGGGCCTGTTCCCGGCCTGCGTGGAGTTCACGGCGGACCTGCACTCCATGGGCCAGTATATCCAGCAGGGGGAGCGCCATCTGCTGGAGACGGTGGTGCGCTTCGACCCGGAGGAGCAGGAGAGCACGGTGCCCTTTGACGCCGCCGACGGCGACGGGCTGAACTTCCTGGCGGGCAGGACCATGGACTTTATCCGCACCCAGGCCATGGACGGCACCCTGCTGGCCCACGAGGAGGGCGGCGTGCCCAACATCATCCTGCGTTGCGGGGCCCTGAACGCGGACACCCTGGGCCAGCTGATCTATTTCTTTGAATATGCCTGCGGCCTGTCGGGCTATCTGCTGGACGTGAACCCCTTCGACCAGCCGGGGGTGGAGGCGTATAAGAAGAATATGTTCGCCCTGCTGGGCAAGCCCGGCTATGAGGACATGGGCCAGGCCCTGCGGGAAAAGCTGGGCCGGTAAAAAACCGTATATTTTCCCATTGCCATTTCCGCCGAGTTATGGTATGGTATACATATATGCAAAAGGAGTGATCTCTTATGGTTAGATTGATTATGGGCGACAACGGCGCCGGCAAGACCAAGCAGCTCATCGAGCTGGTTCATGCCTCCGTGGCCGAAGAAGGCGGCTGTGTCGTCTGCATCGAGCCCGGCGCGGACATGACCTACGACATCAAGTCCTCTGTGCGCCTGGTCAACGCCGGTGAATACCACTTGGATTCTTTTGAGTGCCTGCGGGGCTTCATCAGCGGTCTGTATGCGGGCAATTACGATATTTCCCACGTCTATGTGGACAACCTCTGCAAGATCGTACATAGCGAGGACTTCGCCGCCGTGGAAAAGTTCCTGCACTGGCTGGACAAGTTCAGCGACGCCAACACCGTGAAGTTCACCGTGACCCTCACCGCCGACGCTTCCGTGGCTACCGAGGGTATGCGCAAGTATCTGTAACCAAAATCGGAACGACGCCCCGAAAGCCGCCGGGAAACCGGCGGCTTTTTGTGTTGACATTTCCCCGCCGGGCAGATACAATAAGAGTTCAGGGATAAAAATCCGTTAAAACGATGAAAATAAAGGACTGAGAGAAATTATGGCAAAAGACCAGAGAAATGTGGAAGCCATCACCCCCATGGAGGTGGACTTCGCCAAGTGGTATACCGACATCTGCCTGAAGGCGGAGCTGGTGGACTATGCGTCCGTGAAGGGCTTCATGATCCTGCGGCCCTATGGCTACGCCATCTGGGAGAATATCCAGCGCATTATGGACGGCATGTTCAAAAAGACCGGCCATGTCAACGTGGCTATGCCCGTGCTGATCCCCGAGAGCCTGCTGAAGAAGGAGGGGGAGCTGGTGGAGGGCTTCGCCCCGGAGGTGGCCTGGGTCACCATGGGCGGCAGCGAGAAGCTGGAGGAGCGCCTGGCCTTCCGGCCCACCTCCGAGACCATGTTCTGCGACCATTGGCACAACGTGCTGCAGAGCTATCGGGAACTGCCCATGCTGTATAACCAGTGGTGCTCCGTGATCCGCTGGGAAAAGACCACCCGCCCCTTCCTGCGGTCCCGGGAGTTCTGGTGGCAGGAGGGCCACACCATCCACGAGACCGCCGAAGAGGCCATTGCCGAAACCGAGCAGCAGCTCAACTGCTATGCCGACTTCTGCCGGGACGCCCTGGCCATGCCCGTGGTGAAGGGCCGCAAGACCGACAAGGAGAAGTTCGCCGGGGCCGAGGCCACCTATACCATCGAGGCTATGATGAAGGACCGCAAGGCCCTGCAGTCCGGCACCAGCCACTATTTCGGCGACAAGTTCTCCCGGGCCTATGACGTGACCTTTACCGGCCGGGACAACAAGCTGCAGTACCCCTTCCAGACCAGCTGGGGCTCCACTACCCGCCTCATCGGCGCCTGCATCATGACCCATTCCGACAACAACGGCCTGGTGCTGCCCCCGGCGGTGGCCCCCATCCAGGTGGCGGTGGTGCCCATCGCCCAGCACAAGCCCGGCGTCCTGGACGCCGCCCGTGAGCTGAAGCAGCGGCTGGAGGCTGCCGGTCTGCGGGTGAAGCTGGACGACAGCGACCAGTCCCCGGGCTGGAAGTTCGCCCAGTATGAGATGAAGGGCGTGCCCCTGCGGGTGGAGATCGGCCCCAAGGATATGGAGAAGCAGCAGTGCTGCATGGCCCGGCGGGACACCGGCGAAAAGACCTTCGTGCCGCTGAGCGATCTGGAGAGCGCCGCGCAGACCCTGCTGCAGGACGTTCACGACAACCTGTACGCCATGGCGGAGAAGAACCTGGAGGACAACACCTTCGACTTCACCTCCTGGGAGGAGGTCCGGGATATGGCCCAGGGCAGGGGCGGCTTCGCCCGCACCAAGTGGTGCGGCAGCCTGGAGTGCGAGCTGGCCATGAAGGAAAAGGCCGGCGTGTCCAGCCGCTGCATGCCCTTGAAGCAGTCCGGCACCGTGGGCAAGTGCCCCGTGTGCGGCAAGGAATGCACCACCGATATCTACTGGGGCGTGGCGTATTGATGCTGCCCCCGTCGGCATGAACAAAAACCACCAAAAAATTTCGTGAAAATAATAGAAAAAGTCCCTTGACAAAAGGGGCTTTTTCTATTATGATATACCGGTACGCGTGCGATGGGTGGTATACACCCGGAGGCGTTTACACTGCGATGAACCGGGAGATTGCGGCCCATGGCCGGTAACTTCCGGGGAGTATGTCCGATCATCGGGCGGCTGAGAAGATTCTGCACGTCAGCGTAGATCGCTGCGCCAGAAGGGCACCGGCCGGATTCAGCCGGTGTTTTTCATGAGCCGGAATGATACGCACGGAACGGCGTATAAGAAAATTCTCGCCGTACGGCAGTTGGTCACGCAATCAAAAACCGTACGAAGTAATGGAGGAACACACCAAATGGCAAAAGAAATGATTCGCATTCGTCTGAAGGCCTATGACCACCAGGTCATCGACCAGAGCGCAGAGAAGATCGTCGAGACCGCCAAGCGCACCGGCGCCACCGTGTCCGGCCCCATCCCTCTGCCCACCAAGAAGGAGATCGTCACCATCCTGCGGGCTACCCACAAATATAAGGACAGCCGCGAGCAGTTTGAGCGCCGCACCCACAAGCGCCTGATCGACATTACCAACTCCACCCCCAAGACCGTGGAGGCCCTGATGGCCCTGGATCTGCCCGCCGGTGTGGAGATCGAGATCAAGCTGTAAACGCATCTCCCTCATTTAATTACCCCCCGCCGGGAGGAACCCGGCAAAGCAAATTTGCTTGCTGCCCAGCCATCCGCTGACTTGCGTAAGGCGGATGGGGGTTACGTCGGCAGAGCAAGCGGTCCGACCCCAATGCGGACTGAATCTATGCCGACCAATAACCTTTAAGGAGGATCATACATGAAAGCAATCATCGGCAAGAAGGTTGGCATGTCTCAGATCTTCGACGAAAACGGCAAGGTGATCCCCGTCACCGTAATCGAGGCGGGTCCCTGCGTGGTCGTCCAGAAGAAGACTGCCGAAAAGGACGGCTACAACGCCGTTCAGCTGGGCTATGAGGACATTCCCGAGCGGAAGCTCACCAAGCCCGAAATGGGCCACCTGAACAAGGCTGGCGTGGCCCCCAAGAAGTACCTGCGCGAGTTCGACCTGGAGAACGCCGCTGAGCTCAACGCCGGCGACATCATCAAGGCCGACACCTTCAAGAAGGGCGACTTCGTAGACGTGACCGGCACCACCAAGGGTCACGGCTACCAGGGCGTCATCAAGCGCTGGGGCGCCCAGCGCACCCCCATGAGCCACGGCGGCGGCCCCGTCCATCGTCACGCCGGTTCCATGGGCTCCACCACCGATCCCTCCCGCATCTTCAAGGGTAAGATCGGCGCTGGCCAGATGGGCTGCGATCAGGTCACCATCCAGAACCTGGATGTGGTCAAGGTCGACCCCGAGCTGAACCTCATCGCTGTTCGCGGCGCCGTTCCCGGCCCCAAGGGCGGCCTGGTCCTCATCAAGACCACCGTCAAGGTCCACCGCGTCAAGAACGTCGAGTCCGGCATCAGCAACAACCCGCAGAAGGCTTCCGGCCGTAATCCCCAGAAGGCTTCCGCCCGTAACAAATAAGGAAAGGAGTGCTTGAAATGTCTACTATCAAAGTGTTGAACATGGCCGGCGCAGAAGTCGGCACTGTTGAACTGTGCGACAGCATCTTCGGCATCGAGCCCAATCAGGCCGTCGTGCACGAAGTGGTGAAGAACCACCTGGCCAACTGCAGACAGGGCACTCAGAGCGCTCTGACCCGTGCAGAGGTCTCCGGCGGCGGCAAGAAGCCCTGGCGTCAGAAGGGCACCGGTCACGCCCGCCAGGGCAGCACCCGTGCTCCCCAGTGGACCCACGGCGGCATCGTGTTTGCCCCCAAGCCCCGCAGCTATTCTTACGTCCTGAACAAGAAGGTCAAGAGACTGGCGATGAAGTCCGCTCTGTCCGCTAAGGCGGCCGCCGGCGAGATCATCGTCGTTGACTCCATCAAGATGGACGCCATCAAGACCAAGGACTTCCGTGCGTTCCTGTCCGCCGTGAAGGCCGACGGCAAATCCCTGGTGGTCACCCCCGCCAAGGACGAGACCGTCATCAAGAGCGCCCGCAATATCCCCGGCGTCGAGACTGCCATGGCCGGCCTCATCAATGTCTATGACATTCTGAAGGCCAAGTACCTGGTCCTCGACAAGGAAGCCCTTGCAGTAATCCAGGAGGTGTTTGCGTAATGGCTAACGTATACGACATCATCATCCGCCCCATCATCACCGAGCGCTCCATGGAGGCCACCGCTGACAAGAAGTACGTCTTTGAAGTGGCTCCCACCGCCGGCAAGATCGAGATCAAGAACGCCGTGGAGCAGATCTTCGGCGTGAAGGTGGCTAAGGTCAACACCATCAACTACGATGGCAAGACCAAGCGCGTCGGCGCCGGCCGCCCCGGCGCCCGCAAGAGCTGGAAGAAGGCCTATGTCCAGCTGACCCAGGATTCCAAGACCATCGAGTTCTTCGAGGGTATGGTATAAGAGAAGGAAGGAGTGTAAGAAATGTCTATCAAAACCTTTAAGCCGACCACCCCTTCCCGCCGTCACATGACTGTTTCCGGCTTCGACGGCATTGACAAGCACGCCAAGCCCGAAGCCAGCCTGACGGAAGTCCTGAAGAAGAACGCTGGTCGCAACAGCTACGGTCACATCACCGTCCGCCATCGCGGCGGCGGCGAGAAGCGGAAGTACCGCATCATCGACTTCAAGCGCGACAAGGTGGATATGGAAGCCACTGTTCTGCGTCTGGAGTATGACCCCAACCGCAGCGCCAACATTGCCCTGGTGCAGTATGAGGACGGCGAGAAGCGCTACATCATCGCCCCTGTGGGTCTGACCGCAGGCGACAAGGTGCTCTCCTCCGCCGCTGCCGATATCAAGCCCGGCAACTGCCTGCCCATCGCCAACATTCCCGTGGGTACCGTGATCCACAACGTGGAGATGCACCCCGGCAAGGGCGCCCAGCTGGTGCGCTCCGCCGGCGCCTATGCCCAGCTGATGGCCAAGGACGGCGACAACGCCCAGATCCGTATGCCCTCCGGCGAGGTCCGCATCATCCGCACCAACTGCACCGCCTGCATCGGCCAGGTAGGCAATCTGGAGCATGAGAACGTCCAGATCGGTAAGGCCGGCCGCAAGCGTCACATGGGCTGGCGTCCCACCGTTCGCGGTTCCGTCATGAACCCCTGCGACCACCCCCACGGCGGTGGTGAGGGCAAGTCCCCTGTGGGCCGCCCCGGTCCTGTTACCCCTTGGGGCAAGCCCGCCCTGGGTTACAAGACCCGCAAGACCAAGAACCGCAACGACAAGTTCATTGTCAAGCGTCGTAATGTGAAGTAAGGGAGGCAAAGAAATATGAGCAGATCTATTAAAAAAGGCCCGTATGTTGCCCCTGAGCTGCTGAAGCGGGTTGAAGAAATGAACAAGACCGGCGAGAAGAACGTGCTGAAGACCTGGAGCCGCAGCTCCACCATCTTCCCCGCCTTCGTCGGCCACACCATCGCAGTCCACGACGGCCGCCGTCATGTGCCTGTCTATATCCAGGAGGATATGGTCGGTCACAAGCTGGGTGAGTTCGCTCCCACCCGCACCTTCCGCGGCCACGCCAAGTCTAAGTAAGGAGGATGCACTGAACAATGGAAGCTAAAGCTTATTTGAGATATGTCCGCATCTCTCCCCGCAAGATCCAGATCGTCTGCGATCTGATCCGCGGCAAGGACGTGCAGACTGCCATGGCCATCCTGATGCAGACCCCCAAGGCTGCCTCCGAGCCCCTGATGAAGCTCCTCAAGAGCGCCTGCGCCAATGCGGAGAACAACTTCAGCATGGACCCCGAGAAGCTGGTGGTCACCCAGGTGTTCGCCACCCCCGGCCCCATCCTCAAGCGGATGATGCCCCGCGCTCAGGGCCGCGCCTATCGCATCAATAAGAGAACCTCTCATGTGACGCTGGCCGTCGCTGAGAAGAACTGAAGGGAGGAGACAGTTTATGGGACAGAAAGTTAATCCCCACGGCTTCCGCGTGGGCGTCATCAAAGACTGGGATTCCCGTTGGTATGCCAGCAATGAGAAGGTGGGCGACCTGCTGGTCGAGGATCACAAGATCCGCGTCTACCTGAAGAAGCTCCTGTATGCTGCCGGTGTCTCCAAGATCGAGATCGAGCGCAGCAACGAGGTCGTCACCGTTTACCTGCATGTGGCCCGCCCCGGCGTGGTCATCGGCAAGGGCGGCGAGCAGATCGAGCAGTACCGCAAGGACGTTGAGAAGCTCATCGGCAAGACCGTGAAGCTGAACATCGTCGAGGTCCGCAACCCCGATATGGACGCGCAGCTGGTGGCCGAGAACATCGCCGCTCAGCTGGAGAAGCGTATTTCTCACCGCCGCGCCATGAAGAATGCCATGGGCCGCGCCATGCGCGCCGGCGCCAAGGGCATCAAGTGCAACTGCTCCGGCCGTCTGGGCGGCCGCGAGATCGCCGGTTCCGAGCACTATCACGAGGGCACCATCCCCCTGCAGACCCTGCGCGCCGACATCGACTACGGCTTCGCTGAGGCTGCTACCACCTTCGGCCGCATCGGCGTGAAGGTCTGGATCTACAAGGGCGAGATCCTGTCCCAGGCCCTGCGGACCACCCCCCGCACCCTGGACACCAGCAAGCCCTATCAGGAGCGCCGTGAGCGCCGCGGCCGCCGTGACGGCGACCGCCGCGGCGGTTTCCGCCGCGATGGCCAGAATGGTGGCTTCAACCGTGACCGCCGGGACGGCAGCCGTCCTCAGGGCGGCTTCCGCAAGCCCGCAGAAAAGAAAGAAGGAGGCGCTCAGTAATGCTTCTGCCCAAGAGAGTTAAGTACCGCAGAGTACACCGTGGCCGCCTCACCGGCAAGGCCATGAGAGGCAACAAGGTCACCTACGGTGAGTTTGGCCTCGTCGCTGTGGAGCCCGCGTGGATCACCAGCAACCAGATCGAAGCAGCCCGTATCGCCATGACCCGTTATACCAAGCGTGGCGGTCAGGTCTGGATCAAGATTTTCCCCGATAAGCCCGTCACCGAGAAGCCGGCCGAGACCCGCATGGGTTCCGGTAAGGGCTCCCCCGAGTACTGGGTCGCAGTCGTCAAGCCCGGCCGTGTCATGTTTGAGATCGCCGGTGTTCCCGAAGAGGTCGCCCGTGAGGCCCTGCGTCTGGCCAGCCACAAGCTGCCCATCAAGACGAAGATCGTCAAGCGCGAGGATCTCGAAGCACAGGAAGTAGGTGAATGAGATGAAGGCAACTGAAGTACGTGCAATGAGCGTGGAGCAGCTGAACGAGAAGCTGACCTCCCTGAAGAAGGATCTGTTCTTCCTGCGTATGCAGCACGCCACCAATCAGCTGGACAATCCTCTCAAGATCGCTGAAACCAAGCGTGATATTGCCCGCGTCAAGACCGTTATCCGTGAAAAGGAGGAGAAGTAACATGGAAGAGAAGAGAATTTCCTCCCGCAAGGTCCGCGTCGGTAAGGTTGTTTCCGACAAGATGGACAAGACCGTCGTGGTCGCCATCGAGGACCGTGTCGCTCATCCTCTGTATAAGAAGATCGTCGGCCGCACCTATAAGCTGAAGGCCCACGACGAGGAGAACGCCTGCGGCGTAGGTGATATTGTCAAGGTGATGGAGACCCGCCCCCTGTCCAAGGACAAGCGTTGGCGCGTGGTCGAGATCGTCGAGAAGGCGAAGTAAGGAGGTAGCCGAGTATGATTCAGTCAGAGTCTTATCTGAAGGTTGCCGATAATACCGGCGCCAAGGAGATCAAGTGCATCCGCGTCCTGGGCGGTTCCAAGCGCAAGTACGGCAACATCGGCGATGTGATCGTCGCCTCCGTGCGCAAGAGCACCCCCGGCGGCCAGGTGAAGAAGGGCGAAGTGGTCAAGGCCGTTATCGTCCGCAGCGCCAAGGGCGTCCGTCGTGCCGACGGCACCTATGTCCGTTTTGACGACAATGCCGCCGTCCTCATTAAGGACGACAAAAACCCCAGAGGTACCCGTATCTTTGGGCCCGTTGCTCGTGAGCTGCGCGACAAGGATTACATGAAGATCCTGTCCCTCGCTCCCGAAGTTGTTTGATGGAGGGGCCAGAGAAATGAATAGTCTGAAGATCAAGAAGAATGACACCGTTGTCATCCTGTCCGGCAAGGACCGCGGCAAGCAGGGTAAGGTGCTGGGCACCGTCCCCAGCGAGGGCAAGGTCGTTGTGGAAGGCTGCAACATGGTCACCTGCCACATCAAGCCCCGCCGTCAGGGCGAGGAGGGCGGCATCGTCAAGCGCGAGGCCGCTATCTACGCCAGCAAGGTCCAGGTGGTCTGCCCCAAGTGCGGCAAGAGCACCCGCGTGGGCTATGAGCTGAAGGATGGCAAGAAAGTCCGCACCTGCAAGAAGTGCGGCGCAGAACTGTGAGAAAGGAGAGCGTAAAAAATGGCACGTCTGAAAGTTAAGTATACCGAAGAAGTGGCTCCCGCTCTCTTCAAGAAGTTCGGTTACAAGAGCACCATGCAGATCCCCAAGATCGAGAAGGTGGTTCTGAACGTCGGCTGCGGCGAGGCCCGCGAGAACCCCAAGGTTCTGGATGCCGTTGTCAGCCAGCTGTCCCAGATCACCGGCCAGAAGGCCATCATCACCATCGCCAAGAAGTCCGTGGCTAACTTCAAGTTGCGTGAGGGCATGCCCGTCGGCGCCAAGGTCACCCTGCGGGGCGACAAGATGTGGGAGTTCCTGGATCGCCTGTTCAACGTGGCCCTGCCCCGTGTCCGCGACTTCCGCGGCATCAGCGCCAACGCCTTCGACGGCCGCGGCAACTATGCCCTGGGCATCAAGGAGCAGCTGATCTTCCCCGAGATCGAGTATGACAAGATCGACAAGATCCGCGGCATGGACATCGTGATCTGCACCACCGCTCAGACCGATGAAGAAGCACGCGAGCTGCTGACCCTGGTCGGCGCTCCCTTTGAACGCTGATTAGGAGGAGAAACACCATGGCAAAGAAGTCTATGATCCTGAAGCAGCAGGCTCCCGCGAAGTTCTCCACCCGTAAGTACAACCGCTGCAAGCTGTGCGGCCGTCCCCACGCCTATCTGCGTGACTACGGCGTCTGCCGTGTCTGCTTCCGCACGCTGGCTTACAAGGGCGAGATCCCCGGCGTCCGCAAGGCTTCCTGGTAAAATTTTTCCGTTATACTTCGTTGGCTCGGCTCGGCGTACACAAAGTACGCCGTCGCCTCGCCGCCTCGTCTAACGAAAAAATTCAAGATTTTTCCGCCATACTTCGTTGGCCCGGCCCGGCATACACAAAGTACGCCGTCGCCTCGCCTCGTCTGGCGAAAAAATCCAATCAACAAGTGCCTGCGAGCGCTCCGTGCGCTCTGGCAATATAGGATGGCGAAAGGTCACTGGTAATTAAACATCGCTGGTCATCGGACGGTGCCTAAATTATCAGTGATACCTCGCTGCCTCAACAGGGGCGACCCTGTAACTCTAAATTAGGAGGAAACATTTATGCACATCACTGATCCTGTTGCTGATATGCTGACCCGTATCCGCAACGCCAACAACGCCAAGCATGAGACCGTTGACGTTCCTGCCTCCAACATGAAGAAGAGCATCGCTCAGATCCTGCTGGACGAGGGCTATATCAAGGCCTTCCAGGTCGTCGAGGACGGCACCCAGGGCGTGATCCGCATCACTCTGAAGTACAATGCCGGCAAGGAGAAGGTTATCTCCGGTCTGCGCCGCGTGTCCAAGCCCGGTCTGCGGGTGTATGTGGGCGCCGACGAGCTGCCCCGCGTTCTGCGCGGCCTGGGCATTGCCATCGTATCCACTTCTAAGGGCGTCATGACCGACAAGGCTGCTCGCGCGGCTCACGTCGGCGGCGAAGTCCTTGCGTTTGTTTGGTAAGGAGGGTATTGAACAATGTCGAGAATTGGTAGAATGCCCATTACCGTCCCCGCCGGTGTGGAAGTCACCATCGCGGAGAACAACGTCGTTACCGTCAAGGGCCCCAAGGGCACTCTGACTCAGGCTCTGCGCCCGGAGATGATCCTGGAGCAGGACGGCAGCGTCATCCACGTCAAGCGCCCCTCTGACGACAAGCTGCACTGCGCTCTGCACGGCATGACCCGCGCGCTGCTGCACAACATGATCGTCGGCGTCAGCGAAGGCTTCAAGAAGGAGCTGGAGATCAACGGCGTCGGTTACCGCGCCTCCAAGGAAGGGAAGAACCTGGTCATGAACCTGGGCTATTCCCACCAGGTCATCGTTCCCGAGATCGACGGCATCACCATTGATGTCCCCTCTGCCAACAAGGTGGTCATTTCCGGCCCCGACAAGCAGAAGGTGGGCCAGTTCGCGGCGGAAGTCCGCGAGAAGCGTCCTCCCGAGCCTTATAAGGGCAAGGGCATCAAGTATGTCGACGAAGTCATCCGCCGCAAGGTCGGTAAGACCGGCGCCAAGAAGTAAGGAGGTGTGCCGTTATGATTAAAAGACCCAATACCAACGCTCAGCGTCAGAAGCGCCATAAGAGAGTCCGCGCCAAGGTGTTCGGCACTACCCAGCGTCCTCGTCTGAACGTGTTCCGCAGCGAAAAGAATATCTACGCCCAGATCATCGACGATGTGGCCGGCAACACCCTGGTCTCCGCTTCCTCCCTGGATAAGGAGATCGAGGGCAACGGCGGCAACAAGACCGCGGCCCGCGCCGTGGGCAAGCTGGTGGCTGAGCGCGCCAAGGCCAAGGGCATCGACACCGTGGTGTTCGATCGCGGCGGCTATCTGTATCACGGCCGCGTGGCCGAGCTGGCTGAAGGCGCCCGCGAGGGCGGCCTGGAATTCTGAGAGAGGAGGAACACTGACAAATGGCAAGATTTGAAAGAGAACCCAGCGAGTTCATCGAAAAAGTCGTCTGCACCAACCGTGTATCCAAGACGGTCAAGGGCGGCCGCGTCATGAAGTTCTCCGCTCTGATGGTCGTCGGCGACGGCAAGGGCAAGGTCGGCTTCGGCCTTGGCAAGGCCGCTGAAGTGCCCGAGGCGATCCGCAAGGGCATCGAGGACGCCAAGAAGAACATGATCACCATCTCCCTGTCCGGCAGCACCATTCCTCACGAGATCATCGGCGAGAAGGGTGCAGGCCGCGTGCTGATGAAGCCCGCCGCCCCCGGTACCGGCGTGATCGCCGGTGGTCCTGTGCGTATCATCATGGAAGCTGCCGGCGTGAAGGACATCCGGACCAAGTGCCTGCGCTCCAACACCGCCGTCAACGTTGTCGCCGCCACCTTCGAGGGCCTGAAGGCCCTGCGCACCCCGGAAGAGGTCGCCCGTACCCGCGGCAAGAGCGTCGACGAGATCGTGGGCTAAGGAGGCGTGAACAATGGCTAATCTGAACATCAAGCTCGTCAAGAGCCTTAACGGCAGACTGGAAAAGCACATTGCCACTGCCAAGTCCATGGGCCTGCGGAAGATCGGTGACACTACCGTTCAGCCCGACAACGCCCAGACCCGGGGCAAGATCGCCAAGATCGGCTATCTGCTCCAGGTCACCGAAGTAGAATAAAGGAGGTGCGAGAGGATGAAACTCAACGAACTGTCTCCCGCCACTGGCTCCGTCAGGGAAGCTTACCGCAAGGGCCGCGGCGCCGGCTCCGGTAACGGCAAGACTGCCGGCCGCGGCCACAAGGGCCAGAAGGCCCGCTCCGGCGGCGGTACCCGTATCGGGTTCGAAGGCGGCCAGATGCCTCTGGCACGCCGTATCCCCAAGCGTGGCTTCAACAATATTTTTGCCAAACCCCTGGAGATCATCAACCTGACCGCTCTCAACAAGTTTGAGGACGGCGACATCGTCACCGCAGAGGCCCTGCTTGCCAAGGGGATCCTGAGCAAGTGTGAATACGGCTACAAGGTTCTGGGTAACGGCAATGTTACCAAGAAGGTGACCGTACAGGCCGCTGCTTTCTCCCAGTCTGCCAAGGATGCAATCGAGGCTGCTGGAGGAAAGGCAGAGGTGATCTAAGTTGATCCAGACCATCAAGAAGGCTTGGGGCATCCCCGAGCTGCGCAAAAAGATCGTCTTTACCGCGCTGATCCTGCTGATCTTCCGGATCGGCAACGCCATCCCCGTCCCCTATGTGGACACCGGCCTGCTGGGCACTTATATCAACCAGCTGAGCACCACCGTGCTGAGCCTGTATAACGTGATGTCCGGCGGCGCCTTCGCCCAGGCCACCATCTTCGCCCTGGGCGTCCAGCCCTATATCAACAGCTCCATCATCATCCAGCTGCTGACCATCGCCATTCCCTCCCTGGGCCGCATGGCACAGGAGGGCGGCGAGGAAGGCAAAAAGAAGATCCAGTCCATCACCCGGTATGCCACCGTGGCCATCGCCATCATCCAGGGTGTCGGCTACTTCTTCCTGATGAAGAACTACGGCATCCTCACCAGCACGTCTGTGTGGGCCGCCCTGGTCATCATCGTGTCCTTCATTGCGGGCTCCTCCTTCGTGATGTGGATGGGCGAGCAGATCACCGAGTTCGGTATCGGCAACGGCATCTCCATCATCCTGTTCGCGGGCATCCTGTCCCGCGTTCCCACCATGGTGTCCCAGATGGTCGGGGGCATGCGGGCCGGTTCCCTGAAATGGTGGATGGTCCTGCTGGTCATCGTGGGCATCCTGCTGCTGATCGTGCTGATCACCTGGGTCAACGGCGCCGAGCGCCGGATCCCCGTGCAGTACGCCAAGCGCCAGGTGGGCCGCAAGATGTACGGCGGCCAGTCCTCCACCCTTCCCATGAAGGTGAATATGTCCGGTGTCCTGCCCATCATCTTCGCTCAGTCCATCGCCATGATCCCCTCCACCATCGCCGCTTTCTGCAAGCAGCCGAAGGAGGGCACCTTCTGGTATGGCTTCCTGAACGCCATTGACACCAAGTCTGTGCTGTACATGATCTTCTATTTCCTGATGATCATCGCTTTCAGCTACTTCTACGCCACCATCCAGTTCAACCCCGTGGAGATCTCCAACAACCTGAAGAAGAACGGCGGCTTCATTCCCGGCTTCCGTCCGGGCAACCCCACCGCTGCGTTCATTCAGAAGGTCCTCAACAAGGTCACACTCTTCGGCGCCGTGTATCTGGGTATCGTGGCCATTCTGCCTCTGATCATTGGCAAGATCGTCAATGTCGCGGCTCTGTCCATCGGCGGCACCTCCGTCATCATCGTTGTGGGTGTGGCGCTGGAGACCGTCCAGGCTCTGGAGTCCCAGATGCTGATGCGTCAGTATAAGGGCTTCCTGGAATAATCGAGGTGTGCAATATGAAACTGATCCTTTTAGGCGCTCCGGGTGCCGGGAAGGGCACCCAGGCTGACATTCTCAAGAAAAAGCTCAACGTGCCCACCATTTCCACCGGCAACATCCTCCGCGCCGCCGTCAAAAACGGTACGCCCACCGGCCTTCGTGCCAAGGAGTACATGGACGCCGGCCGCCTGGTGCCCGATGAAGTCATCATCGGCATCATCCAGGAGCGTCTGCAGGAGTCCGACTGTGCCAACGGCTATATTCTGGACGGGGTGCCCCGCACCATCGCCCAGGCCGAGGCCATGGAACAGGCCGGCATCAGCTTCGACGCCGTGGTGGCCATCGAGATCCCCGATGAAAAGATCGTGGCTCGTATGGGTGGCCGCCGTGTCTGCGAGAGCTGCGGCGCCAGCTATCACATCGTGAACATCCCCCCCAAGACCGAGGGCGTGTGCGACGTGTGCGGCGGCAAGCTCGTGCAGCGCAAGGATGATAACCCCGAGACGGTCCGTGACCGGCTGGCGGTTTATCATAAAGAGACAGAGCCCCTGAAGGGTTTCTACGAGGCCCGTGGGATTCTGAAAACTGTGGAGGACCAGCCCACCGTGGCCGGGACCACGCAGGCGATCCTGCGTGAATTGGGAGTGACCGAATGATCACGCTGAAATCCGCGCACGAGATCGAACTGATGCGCCGGGCGGGAAAGATTACCGCGGCTGCCCGTGCTGTGGCACGGGATATGGTAAAACCCGGCGTAACAACCCAACAAATTGACAAGGCAGTCTATAAGTTCATCACCGAGCAGGGAGCGACCCCGTCGTTCCTGCACTACAACGGCTATCCGGCCAGCGTGTGCGTCTCCGTCAACGATGAGATCATCCACGGCATTCCCGGCAAGCGGGTGCTGCAGGAGGGCGACATCGTCAGCGTGGACGTGGGCGCGTTCATCGGCGGCTTCCATGGCGACTGCGCCGGCACCTACCCCTGCGGGAAGGTGTCCGACGAGGCGCTGCGGCTGATCCGTGCCACCCAGCAGAGCTTCTTTGAGGGCATCAGGTACGCCCGGGAGGGCTATCGCCTGTCCGACGTCTCCGCCGCCATTCAGGCGTACGCCGAGAGTCAGGGCTACAGCATCGTCCGGGAGTATGTGGGTCACGGCATCGGGCGCAACATGCACGAGGCGCCGGAGGTGCCCAACTATGGCCGCCCCGGCCATGGCCCCCGCCTGCTGCGGGGCATGACCATCGCCGTGGAGCCCATGGTCAACGCCGGCTCCGCCGCCATTGTGCAGATGCCCGACGGATGGACCGTTCGCACGGCGGACGGCAAATACGCCGCCCACTATGAGAACACCGTTCTCATCACCGCCGGGGACCCGGAGCTTCTGACGGACCCCGAGGGCTCTTTGGTGTGAGCGTATGGACATTGCCAGATCCAACATCGTAAAATCTATCGCCGGCAGGGACGCAGGAAGCCTCTTCTTCGTACTTGCGACGGAGGGAGACTTCCTCCTGCTGGCGGACGGCAGACGCCGCCGCGTGGAAAGCCCCAAGCGCAAGCGCCGCAAGCATGTGGAGCTGGTGCAGGAGGGCAGCGGCCCCGCTGCCGACAAGATCAGAAGCAGCGAAAAAATCACAAATAGTGAGCTTCGTAAAGCCTTAGCCGCAGTCAGCGGCGGTAATCAGGACCAGGAGGGATAACACTTGGCAAAATCCGACATGATCGAAGTTGAGGGAGTGGTGGTTGAATCGCTGCCCAACACCACATTCCAAGTTGACATTGGAAATGGTCACACTATCTTAGCGCATATTTCCGGAAAGCTCAGAATGAATTTCATCAGGATTCTGCCCGGCGACAAGGTGACAGTGGAGATGTCCCCTTACGATCTGACCCGCGGCCGGATTACCTGGCGTAGTAAGTAGGAGGTTTATTGACATGAAAGTAAGACCGTCCGTGAAGCCCATGTGCGAAAAGTGCAAGATCATTCGCCGCAAAGGTCGCGTTATGGTGATCTGCGAGAATCCCAAGCACAAGCAGCGTCAGGGCTAAGTAGAAAGTGGAGGTGCTTTAAAGTATGGCACGTATTGCCGGTATTGACCTGCCCAAGGATAAGCGAATCGAAATCGGTTTGACCTATATCTACGGTATTGGCAGAAAGAGCGCCCAGGACATCCTGGCGCAGACTGGGATCAACCCCGACACCCGCGTCAAGGATCTGACCGAGGCCGACGAAGCCAAGCTTCGTGAGGCCATCGACCAGAGCTACGTGGTGGAAGGCGACCTGCGCCGTCAGGTCGCTCTGGATATCAAGCGGCTGACCGAGATCGGCTGCTACCGCGGCACCCGTCATCGCCGCGGCCTGCCCGTGCGCGGCCAGCGCAGCAAGACCAACGCCCGCACCCGCAAGGGCCCCAAAAAGACCATCGCCAACAAGAAGAAGTAAGGAGGGAAGATAGAATATGGCTAATCCTAAGACCGGTAAGAAGGTCATCCGCCGCCGCCGTGAAAAGAAGAACGTCGAGAAGGGCCAGGTCCATATCCGTTCTTCCTTCAACAACACCATGGTCACCGTGACCGACAGCCAGGGCAACGCACTGTCCTGGGCTTCCTCCGGCGGCCTGGGCTTCCGCGGCAGCAAGAAGTCCACCCCCTTCGCCGCACAGAGCGCCGCCGAGACCGCCGCCAAGGCCGCCATGGAGCATGGCCTGAAGACCGTTGAGGTCTTCGTGAAGGGTCCTGGCCAGGGTCGTGAGGCCGCCATCCGCGCCCTGCAGGCCGTGGGCCTGGAAGTGACCATGATCAAGGACGTCACTCCCATCCCCCACAATGGCTGCCGTCCCCCCAAGCGTCGGCGTGTGTAATCGGAACAAGGAGGATAAGTAAGATATGGCTAAGAATATGCAGCCTATTGCCAAGCGCTGCAAGGCGCTGGGCATTTCTCCTACCGTCATGGGTTACTCCAAGAAGGAGACCAAGCGCAACCCCGGCGGCCAGATGAGAAAGAAGAAGAGCGAGTATGCCATCCAGCTCAACGAGAAGCAGAAGGTGAAGTTCGTTTACGGCATCCTGGAGAAGCAGTTCCATATGTACTATGAGAAGGCTTCCCGCATGCCCGGCAAGACCGGCGAGAACCTGCTGACCCTGGTGGAGCGCCGCCTGGACAACGTGGTGTATCGTCTGGGCTTTGCCATGACCCGCCGCGAGGCCCGTCAGCTGGTGAACCATGCGCATTTCACCGTCAATGGCCAGAAGGTGAACATCCCCTCCTACCTGGTTCGCGTTGGCGATGTCATCGAGGTCCGCGAGAGCAGCCGCTCCTCCGTGGCCTTCAAGCGCCTGACCGGCGAGGACGCCCCGCTGGTCACCGTTCCTCAGTGGCTGGAGCGTGACAAGAACGCCCTGAAGGGCACCGTCACCAAGATGCCCGCCCGTGAGGACATTGATATGCCCATCGAGGAACACCTCATCGTCGAGTTGTACTCCAAGTAATAGGGTCGAGACCCTCACAAAGCAAAGGAACCAAGTAAGTGCGGACTTGTCCGCACCGTAATGAGAATGAAGGAGGGTACCGCATGATCGAAATCAAGAAGCCCAAGATTGAGTGCATTGAAACACCCGGCGATGCTTCCCACGGAAAATATGTGATCGAACCTCTGGAGCGCGGCTTCGGAACGACCCTGGGCAATGCGCTGCGGCGCGTCATGCTCTCCTCTTTGCCCGGCACGGCGGCCACCAGCATCAAGATCGCCGGTGTGCAGCACGAGTTTTCCACCATTCCCGGCGTGAAAGAGGACGTGACCGAGATCGTTCTGAACGTGAAGAGCCTGCTGACCAAGCTCAACGGCGAGGGCGTCAAGAACGGCTTCGAGGGCGTCAAGACCGTCTATATCGAGGCCACCGGCCCCTGTGAGGTGACGGCCGGCGACATCAAGGCCGATGCCGATGTGGAGGTTCTGAATCCCGAGCTGCACCTGGCCACCCTGGATGTGGGGGCCACCCTGAGCATGGAGATCACCCTGAACTATGGCCGCGGCTATGTGTCCGCTGACCGGAACAAGGCCCAGCGTCCCGGTGTCATCGGCGTGATCCCCATCGACTCCATCTATACCCCCGTGTACAAGGTGAACTACACGGTGGAGAACACCCGCGTCGGCACCCTGAACGACTTCGATAAGCTGACGCTGGAGGTCTGGACGGACTCCACCATCACCGCCCGCGATGCCGTGTCCCTGGGCGCCAGGATCCTGTGCGACCACTTTACCCTGTTCACGGAGCTGTCCGACACCCTGGATGGCCGCCCCATCGTGGTGGAGCCGGCTCCGGATAACAAGAACACGGTGCTGGATATGACCATCGAAGAGCTGGACCTGTCCGTCCGCAGCTTCAACTGCCTCAAGCGCGCCAACATCAACACGGTGGCGGATCTGATCTCCAAGACCGAGGACGAGATGATGAAGGTGCGCAACCTGGGCCGCAAGTCCCTGGAGGAGGTCATCGGCAAGCTGGAGGCAATGGGCCTGTCCCTGGCCGACGAAGAGAACAACTAACGCGCCTCTGTGCGCATATCCTTACAAGGAGGAAACTGAAATGCCCGGAACTCGTAAGCTCGGTAAGACTACCGATCAGCGTATGGCGATGCTCCGTCAGCAGGTCACCGATTTCCTGGACAATGGCCGGATGGAGACCACCGTCACCCGCGCCAAGGAGATCAAGCCCCTGGCTGAAAAGATGATTACCCTGGGCAAGAAGGGTGATCTGGCTGCCTATCGTCAGGCGCTGAGCTTCATTACCAGAGAGACCGTCGCTCACAAGCTGTTCAAGGAGATTGCTCCTGAATATGCCCAGCGCAACGGCGGCTACACCCGCATCATCCGCACCGGCATCCGCCGCGGCGATGCTGCCGAGACCGCTATCATCGAACTGGTGAAGTAAAAAATCCCAAACCGCAAATGAGCTCTTTTGTATGGCACAGCCGCCATACAAAAGAGCTCATTTTTGTGCCTTCTCCGCCGCCGTCCCCTTGACAGGGCGGATTATGTATGGTAGACTAAAATCGGTTTACGATACATAACCCAAAAGGAGCTGTTTCTATGAATCCCATGCACCAACTGACCCGGCGGCCGGTGAAGGCGGCCTTCGGCGCACTGCTGCTGGCCCTGGCCGGGGCCATTCTGTGTCTGTCCGGCGGCCAATACTGGGCCGCTGTCCAGACCCGGGCCACAGTGGAGCGGACCTATACCACCGTGGCCGTTATCACCGGCCTGGGCTCCTCCGAGGAAACGGCCAACAGTCCGGACGGAACCTCTGCGGACGCGGAATCCCTGCGGCAGTACAGCGCACTCGATGCCGCTACATTCTTTCAGGAGCCGGAGCAGCAGAGCTGGGACATTATCCGATCCTGCCCGACCGTGGGCATGGTCAGCGGATACAGCCCCTGCCTGAAGCCTGCCATCTCCCTCTACACCGGCCATAGCAGCAGCGATGCGCCCTATAAATACTCCATTGTCGAGATCCGGGTGGACGCGGTCACGGAAGTAAACAACGATTGGTTCGGCGAATCCGGCAGTGCCAACTGGCAGCTGGACGGCCAGGTGCTGGGGATCTATGGCCTGAACGATGCTTTTCGGGACCCCTCCGGCCAGCGGGCCTCCGTGTCGCTGCACCAGGAGTATGACGACCCGGCGAAGCTGCTGCATCCGGAGGCGGGAAAGCGCTATCTGCTGCTGTCCCACAGTTACGGAGACAGTGAGTGGTCCCTGCGGCGGAACGTAGCCGACTGGGTTTTCATGGAAACCAACGTCCAATTGGACCCTTGGTCCCTGGATATCTCCGGGAATCTGATCCGCTATGACCAGCGCAAGAACCAGAGTGAGCACTGGTATCACACGGCGGGCGATGCTGCGGAGGAACCTGTGGAATTTGCCCCGGAGGAGCTGCTCTACAGCGACCCTACCACCGGCACAGAGGTCATGAACGTCGATCCGGACGCCTTCGGCTGGTTCAGCTTTGCCGTCGATATGTTCAAGGACACCGGGGAGATCATGGTGGAGGACCCCCAGCAGCCGGGGAACTGGCGCCCGGAGACGGTGGACTATACCCAGTATAACCTGCCCAGCATCCAGGAGCTGCCCGACGGCGTCACCGCCCAGGAGGTCATAGACAGCACCTCCAGCTGGCGCATGGCCATGGAGTCCATCCAGACCAACAACCACAGCGTGCCGGTGCTGGCGGTGGATTCCGTGGAGGGCATGCTGGAATTTGCCTCCGGAAGGACCCAGATCACCCAGGGCCGCAGCATCAGCCAGGAGGAGTACCGCGACGGCGCGGCGGTGTGCCTGATCTCCGAGACCCTGGCCCGGGAAAGCGGCCTGGACGTGGGGGATACCCTGCCGCTGTCCCTGTACGAAAAGGAAAAAAACCTGATGCCGACCATGGTTGGAGACAGCGACCCGACGGCATACTATTACCTGCCGCAAAGGGGCTTCCAGCAGGAGACGGAGTATACCGTCATCGGTCTGTATCGCCAGAGCAGCGAGTGGGGCAAGACCGTGGCCAGTTTCACCCCCAACTCCGTGCTGACGCCCAAGAAAAGCGTCACCTGCGCCATGGAGACGGGCGGCAGTGCCATTGAGGCCAGTCCCAGCGGCCTTTGGGGGACGATGATCCTGAAAAACGGCACCGCCGACCAGATGGAGTCCCGGCTGGCGGAAAACGGTCTGGGCGGCACGGTGATTTACTACGACCAGGGGTACAGCAACATTGTGGAGAGCCTGGACGGCTATACCCGGGTGTCCCGGACGGTGCTCTGTGTGGGTCTGGCCCTTTGGGCGGTGGTGCTGGCGGCCTATTGCGTACTGCTTCCCATGCAGGAAGGGAAAACCGCCCTGCGTATGTGGACATTGGGCGCAAAACGCCGGGATATTGCGGGACAAATCTGGACGCCCTCGGCCCTGATGGCCGCCGCCGGAACCGTTATCGCGTTGGCCGTCAGCATCCCCGGTATGTCCTGGGCCACGGATAAAATCCAGGCCCTGACCGGCTCCGATCTGACGCTGACCGTTTCCACCGGCCAGACCGTGGCCCTGTGCGCCGGGGCCCTGGTCATTGCATTGGCAGTGATTGCCCTGGTCAGCGTATCCACCGCACAGCGGGGCATCCGCAAGGCGGAATAAGAAAGGAGCTGCGCTTATGAATCCCATGCACCAGTTGACCCGGCGGCCAGTGAAGGCGGCCTTCGGCGCGTTACTGCTGGCCTTGGCGGGGGTGATTCTGGCTCTGTCCGGGGGCCAGTTCTGGGCGGCAGCCCGGACCCGGGCCGGGGTGGAGGCGACCTACACCACCGTGGCGGTGGTCACCGGCGGGGACGAGCAGGCGGGGGATTCCGACGCATCGCTTAAAAGCGCCTCCGCCGCATGGGAAGCGGCCCGGTTCCTGGAACAGCCGGAACAGCAGAACTGGAGCATCATCCGGTCCCGGCCAAGGGTGGGCCTGGTCAGCGGCTATGCGTCCAATCTGACGCCTTTGCTGGATATGTACAATTTCCGCAGTTACAATAGCGGCGAGACAATGGACTCTGCCCCGGACGCTCCGTATACATACTTTATTCTGGAGGTTCTGGTAACGGACGCTCTGGAGCGCCATGACCGGCCACAGGAGGGGGCATCCTACTCCGAGTCCACATGGTCCATATCCGGGCAGGTGCAGGGGGTGTACGGCTTGTAGCAGGGGCTGCGGGACCCCACCGGATGGCAGGCGGATATCCGATTCACCCAGTATTACTGCGATGGGGACGCCCCCATGCGGCCGGAGGCGGGGAAGCGATATCTGCTGCTAGCCTGCACCTATGACGACACGGAGTGGGAGGAGCGATGCGGGATCGCCGCCGAAATTCTGTGGGACACCAACGTGCAGCTGGACCCCTGGTCCCTGAACATTGAGAACAACCTGATCCGCTATGACCAGAGGACCCGCCAGGAGGAGCAGGTTTTGGACGAGACGCTTCAGGAGCTGCCCCCGGACGCCCCGGGTTATCGGGACCCCACCACCGGAGCGGAGGTGTTCAGCCTGTCCATGAACGCGGAGGACCACCTGCGCACCAACGTGGTCCGGTATTCCGGGATGATGGAAACCCTGGCCCCGGACGGGGATTCCGGCCTGTGGACGATGCAGACGGTGGACTATGGCCGCTATGACCTGCCGTCCATCCAGGAGCTTCCGGAGGGCGTCACCGCCCAGGAGATCATGGACGGCACCGCCTCCTGGCAGACGGCCCTGAAAGCACTGGACGTCACCAACCACAGCGTGCCGGTGCTGGCGGTGAATCACCTGGAGGCTCTGGCGGATTTCGCC
>OJQH01000036.1_pt1 | contig 83426 bp, 52 predicted proteins | sample 1601421 | NCBI WGS metagenome assembly OJQH01 (sample SAMN03922503, study PRJEB24848) | human gut metagenome | isolation source: stool sample | host: Homo sapiens | place: Germany | collected 2011-11 | reverse complement strand
ATCATCGCCACGGGGACGGGCGAAGACCAAAGTGCGCAAAAACTCGGGCACTACCTCCCGGATATGAACATGGCCCGCACCGGGTACGATTTTCAGCCGCTAACACAGGAAAACCGCGATTGGAAAGAGGCACGGGCCATGTCCAAGGAAATCATACAGTTCGACCAGGCCATGTTCGAGACCAAGCTCGACGCCATGGTGCGCGACAAGGTCGAGCAGATCGTCAACGCGATGCTCGACGAGGAGGCCGACCTAATCGCCAACGCCGCCAGATACGAGAGAAGCGATGGACGCAAGGCGTACCGGGCCGGCCACTACGCGCGCAGGTTCACCGTCAAGGCCGGCAGGCTCGGACTCAAGGTGCCCAAGCTGAAGGGCGCGGTCTTCGAGTCGGCGGTCATCGAACGCTACCGGCGTCGCGAGCAGAGCGTCGAGGAGGCGCTGATCGACATGTACCTGGCCGGCGTCAGCACGCGTCAGGTCGACGACATCAGCCGCCTGCTGTGGGGCGAGCGGATGCCCCCGCAGACGCTCTCCGACAAGCTCAGGAAGGTGTACGACCAGATCGACGAATGGCGCAACCGGCCGCTTGGGGGCGAGTACCCGTACGTGTTCATGGACGGTGTGTGGCACAAGCGCTCATGGGGCGGGTCGGTCGAGAACGTGAGCGTGCTGGTCGCCATCGGCGTGGACGACACGGGCCACCGGGAGGTCATCGGCGTGGCCGAGGGCATGAAGGAGGACAAGGCCAGCTGGGAGCAGTTCATACGGTCCATGATCGAGCGCGGCCTGAAGGGCGTCAGGCTCGTGGTCGGCGACAGGTGCGCCGGGCTCGTCGCCACCGTCGGCGAGATGCTGCCGCAGGCCAGATACCAGCGGTGCATGGTCCACTTCATGCGCAACGTGCTCTCCAAGGTGCCGCCCACCCACCGCGAATGGGCGTCCGCCGCGCTCATGCTCATCTGCGCCAGGATCCGCTACGTCACCGTCAACGATTGGTCGAGCCGCCGCTACCTGGACATGTCCCGGCTCGACGGCATCATGCAATCAACCGACTGAAGTCATTCCCCCGACGACGGACCAGGCCACATTTGCGCAAAACATCGGGCACAACCTCTCCGTCGCCTGAGGGGCCTTTCTATGCCTTTGACCGGTGCGTACTATCCAAGGGCGGCATGCTGTAACACTGACCTAGCGCTGCTCCTATGTCACAGGCAGCAGTCAGAACAGCAAGCCATCATCAGGTCGCCGCAATCAGTCCGTAAGATAGGCCTGCGCATCCAGCGCTGCACGGCAGCCCATGCCCGCTGCGCTGATTGCCTGACGATAAGTACGATCCACGCAATCGCCTGCAGCAAAGATGCCTGGCGCACTGGTCACCGTGCTGGCACCCTGCACCACGACATACCCATCATTGTCACGGTCCACAACACCAGCTGCAAAATCAGTGGCTGGCGTATGGCCGATAGCCACGAATACGGCGTTGGTGTCCAGCGTGCTTTCTTCTCCGGTCACCACGTTACGTACGGCAATGCTGCTGACACTGGCCGGTGCCACAGCCGGTCGTTTGATTGTCAAGCCAGGAATGGCAATAGGTGCACCGGTGTTCTGTGTGGGGGAGGAGGTGCCGGTAATGGAGGTCACCACTGTGTTGGTCAGTAGGGTGATGGTCGGATTGGCTTTGGCTCGGTCCACCATGATCTGCGAGGCACGGAAGCTATCGCGTCGGTGAATCAAGGTGACCGAAGAACCGAACCGGGTCAGGAATAATGCCTCTTCAAAAGCCGAATCGCCACCGCCTACGACCACGATAGGCTTGTTCCTGAAGAAGAAGCCATCGCAGGTGGCGCAGTACGAGACGCCATGTCCGGACAGCTCCTGTTCGCCGGGCACCCCAAGCTTACGGAATGACGACCCTGTGGCGATGATGAGTGCTGATGCCTCCAACTGGGAGTCATCGGAGAGCGTTACACGATAGGTCGGCTTGACCGAATCACTCTCACACGCCTCAATGGAAGAGACATCGTCTGTGATATAGGTTGTACCGAAGCGCTTGGCCTGTTCCTTCATGCGATCCATAAGATCCGGGCCAAGAATACCTTCCGGGAATCCGGGGAAGTTCTCCACCTCAGTGGTGTTGACCAACTGTCCACCTGGCGACAACGCACCAGTGACCATAACAGGATTAAGACCTGCACGGCCAAGATAGATGGCGGCCGTGTAGCCAGCGGGGCCAGAACCGATAATGATGACGTTATGTTTCACGTGAAACATTGTCACACCCCCATACGATATTCCATGTCATTCAGCCAGACGCGAAGAAAGGGCGGCACCGTCGAATGTATGCGAACGGTACCGCCCTTCTTGGGTCAGTTATCGGTATAGATGCCGATTAGAAGACCTCCACCTTCTCGATGTACAGCTGGTTCTGCGGCAGGCTACCCGATGGCACCCACAGCAGCAGATCCTGCGTATTGACGGCTTTGGTGAACTTCACCTCAGTAGTGCCACCTTCAGCAAAGGTGAATTCGGCCACCTGCTCGCCCTGAGTGGGGTCTCCAGTGGTATTTGCGCGAATATAGCCCTTACCACCGGATGTGCGGATGGTGATAACCATGCGGTACGCATCCTGCGGCTGGTCAAGGTGCATGTAGTATGCGTACCCGGATTGGCCGCCAGGATTCGACAGGAAGTTGGCGCTGGAAATCGTAAACGCCGTGTTGTTCTCATGGCTCGGTTGCGGAACAGCGCTGGAATCCTTATCGCCGGACTTCTTGGCCTTGGTCTTCTTGGACGACGAATCAGCAGTCTCGGACTTCTTGGACTTGTCTGATGCCGAGTCCTTGGATTCGCTCTGAGTGGCATCACTCGATTTTGAAGAATCGTCAGTGGTGCCACCGTTCGTCGCGTTCTCGCTGCCACCAAATGGCACAGCGTCAGCATTGATATCAGGCCAGTCACCTTCACTGGAGTTGCTGGAAGCATCGGCAGGATTGTCTCCGGAGGATCGGAACGCATGCACTGCCCAAACAGCCGCTGCCACTACCAATATCAGAGCCACAATGATGGCAACGACCTTGGTCGACAGTTTGCCGAACAGATGTTCATCGGGCAGCTTGCTGTCAACCTCGTCATCCGGCACATCCTTCGGTGTGAAGCTCGGAGGAATGGCGCTTACTTCGGCAATGCGGGCCTGCTCCTCTTCCAAGGCACGCAGCGATTCCTCACCAGGAGCCACAGCACGGCCGCTGGCGTCGAACACGGGAATACGACTGGTTGTCTCTCCCGCGGTGGCATCGGGAATACCGCCGGTAACAATAGGCACTGTCAACCGAGTATTATCACCCGGACCGCCGATGGGGGCCGGATTCATTTCGCTGTACCAGTCACCGGTGCCTTCACCGGAAAGATTTTCGTGCTCCCAGGCGTCAGAAAGGTTGAAGTCAAACAGACGGCGGGCATCAGACTGAGACTGGTTACCGTCAGCAGTACTGGACCCATCAGGCAGAGGAACCGGTGACATCGCGTGCGGAGCGGGGACGGCGGCCGTCTGAACCGGCAGGGAAGGGGTAATAGACAATTCCGGAAGACTGCTGCTGTTAATCAACGTGCTGGGAATAGGCACGATATCAGTCTCGTTGGCAGGCTTCAGTATCGCCTTGGTAATCGAGCAATCGCTTTCCACGCTCGGCAAAGCAATATCAGCATCGCTCAGTTCAGAGAGCGGCTTCCAATTACCCAACAAGGCGTCGAGTTCTACAAGGGCAGCCATTGGCAACGTATGATCGTCGGGCTCGCTCAAGGCCAATCCACGCTTGCAAATCACGCGGAATTCGCCAGGGGTGTCTTGCGGCAAGGCACGCAGATTGAATGTGGGTGTCGCTTGGCTTGGCGTGCGTGTCAGCAGGGTATAGAGTAATGCCGCAAGCTGGCGAATCGCATACCGTTCAGGACCGTCCGTACGCAGATCGGTAGCGGACGTATCGGCCAGCATCGTGGCACATGGTGCATCGGCAATTTGCACACCGGAGGTAGTCACTCGAACGGTGTCGGTTGTGATGACGATGCCGCTGGGAGTATCCGCAATGACCTCGCGCAGCACGTCGGCGCATTCTCCGATAATCGACCGGATGGCGCTGTAGCTGAGCGGCTTGGCGGTATCTACCATGTAGTCAGTCAGGCATTGGCCGCTATCCACCGGCATGACAATGAGAAGTACGTCGGATTCCATACGGTATTTCAGTATGGGAATCACACGATCAGGGCGAGTGGCGGCGATGCGACCAGCGAGCTTATCGATTGCGGCGAAAGCGCTGCGATCGGTAATGATGAACAGCTGGCAATCCTTTGCCAGCACACGGTCGTTGGCTTTCCATGCCTGAATGCCAGGCTCCTCACGCAACGATGATACCAAGGTGTATCGGTTGAGAATCGTGTCTCCGAGTTGCGGTTTCATAGTGCGTTCGGCTCCGTGTGATTGGTGTTCGAGATTGGTCTTAGATATTCTACGTGCGGGGCTATCCTTGACGGGCTCCGTCTCAGGATTGATTTACGTAGCGTCGACTTTTTTCCGGCTGGGCTGTCACAGCAACGTCCTCACTGGCCGGAGTCTTGTGTAGACGGGCCAGTATCGAGTGATAGGCGCTGATGAGTTCCGGGGTGTGTACCACCCACAACACAGCCACATATACTACGGCCAGCACAATGGTGAGCACCACGCAGATGGCCAGCGCAGACCACCAGCTCATGTGCCCGCCTACTGGTCGAATATCCGCGCCGAGCAGTGCGACTACCGGTCGTTTGATCAGCCAGACCACAACTCCGGAAGCCAGTGCCGCCACAATGGCCTTGGCATATGTCCTCGTGATCTCCCGACCGCCAAGATTGCCTTCGAACTTGCGGCGCAACATCATCAACGTCAGCGGCAACGCCAGTAATCCACCGAGGGTCACCGAGCAGGCGATGCCGAGTACCCAATGCTCAGGAGGAAGTACCATCATGCCGATGATCATGAATATTGAGGTGAATCCATACTGCATCACCGCGGACAGGAAGGGGTGAAGGCCGTCCTCAAAGGCGTAGAACGTGCGCTGGATCAGCAGGAACGCCGACCCCAATGGAATGCCCACAGATAGGGCGATAAGCGCGTAGGAAATCAGCATGGTCTCGTCCATCGAGACGGACGGAAGCAATGCGCGGATGATCGGTTCGGGGAACACGACCATGGCGGCGGCGAAGAATATGATCAGCAGCCCTACGTTGTTCAGCGCGCTCACCAGATCGTGCCGTGCCTCATCCAGATTCGCAGCTGCGATGGAACGGGAGATCTTGGGGAACATAGCCGTGGATACCGATACGGCGATGAGCGAATAGGGCAGGATGAACAGGGTGTACGCATTCTGATAGGTCGCGTTGCCTGCCACGCTGAACAGGCTGGCACCCGTCAGTTCGTGGGCGCGCTGCGGTGCGGATGTGGCGATACGGGTAAGGATAATGCCGCAGATCTCACTGGTGACCACCACGCCCAAAGAGCCTAACGCCACGGGACCCATAGACCTGAGTCCAAAGCCGCCAAGCCCGAAGCTGGGTTTGTATTTGAATCCGATACGGGCCAGCGGCAGGAACAGTATCAGCGCTTGGAAGGCCACGCCCAAAGTCCAGGTGCCTGCGGTAAGCGCGATTTTGTCGGCGGTCCAGAATTCGAGGGGCTGTTCATTGGCCTTGCTGAACAGCAGAATAAAAGCGACGAAACCAGTGCAACTGATGATGTTCGCGCCGGTGGAACTCCACGCATACGTGAGGAAATGGTCTTTGGCGGCCAGAATCTGACCCAATACCGTATACAGGCCGTAGAAGAACACCTGAGGCATGCACCACAGGGTGAACGAGGTGGTCAGGGCTATCATCTGGTGATCGTCGCTACCCACGTACAGGCGGGCAAGCAGAGGGCTGGCCGCCGCCATCACCACGGTCATGGCCAATAGGATGCCGATGGCCAACGTAATCAGGCGATTCAGTCGTTCTTGGGCGTCTTTTTCTTTCAACGTGCGCACGATCTGGGGCACCAGCACGGCGTTGAAGATGCCGCCGGACACCAGCGTGAACACGGATTGGGGAATCATGGAACCGGCCTGATAGGCGTTGGCCGCCAATCCGGTGGTGCCGATGGCCGCAGCGAGAAGAATCGTGCGGAGCTGACCGGTCACACGGGAAGCAGCGGTTCCCGTGGCCATGATCAGGGAATTACGACCTACGCTTGAACTCATTCGTCGGGGTCCTTCTTCCGATGGAACTGCCGCCACAGGCCGATAATGCCCAGTAGCACGGCGAAGCCGATGATAATGAAGCCGCTGGCATCACTGATGCGCATCACACTGGTGATCGCGGTGTCCTGCGTGTTGCCGAAGCTGTTGCCTTCCCGGTCGGTCAACGACACATGGGCCGTCGATGAGCCGGAAGTGGAAACGCGGATGGTGAAGGTCACCTGAGCGTCGCTATGCGAGGGAATATCGATGTCAGCGGTTCGCGAGGTGACGATCTGCATGGAGTCAGTCAGTGAGTTGACCTGCACGCTGACGGCGTAGGGAAGGTCATTGCTGACGGTGATTGGCATTTTCGCGGATTCGCTGAACACGGATACCGATTCCGATGGGTTGATGCGTACGCCGTTCAGAAGATCGCTGGCCAGTGTTTTCGCGGCTTTGACCATGGCTTTTCGCGTGGCTGTCGGCTGGGGGGAGCCAGACATGGACCGCAGCGCCATATCGTCATGCAGCACCAGTAAAGAGCCAATCCATTGCGTCGGATCGTTGCTATGCGAGGCGGTGTCATTGGCGTCCTGCCGGGCCAGGGCCTGCGGGTCCAACGACGAGACCTCGTCGGAATCAATCTCGTTCCTCAATATGGAGGTGGCCATGCGCATGATGTCATGCCGGCTGTCGGCCAACTGTCTCAATGCCGACCGGGTATTGGCGGTGTTGGCATCATCGGCCTTGTCGGGATTGACCGAATCGCTGACATTGTACGGATCGGCCTTGGCCATGGTCTTCAGGTCCGTCAGATTCAACCAAGACGCCTGCTCGAAGGCGCTCATCACCTGATCGATCCAGCTGGCCTCCGTGGTGCGGGAGAACGTCATAAGCAGGTATCGGGATGTATAGGGCTGTTCCATCTGGTAGAACGCGCTCTGAGCGATCAGTCGGGCCAACCGACCGGCATCGCTGGACTCGGCCTGCGCGTCCGTGCTGGTGGCTTGGCCCTTGGCCAGCGTGCCCAAGGTCGATTGCTCCTTCAGCACGGTGACATCGCCGGCAGGCGTATGCACCACGTAGGTGCCTGTGTGTACGGCTTCAGTCTGGTCGGCATCGAAAGAGGCATCGGCAATCACCGTGTCATAGCCCTGCTCGCGTGCTGCGGTCAGCGCATCCAACGTCCAACAGTTGTTGCCCTGCCATGCGTACGCGGAGGGTGTTTCGGAGTCGCCTCCGTCGGCATACCATGCGGCCGCCTGCTTGGCGTTCCACTGCTCAGTGGTGATGCCGGCCTTTTCGTAGGCCGCGGTATCGTCCAGTGCGGTATAGGCGGTGATGTCGAAGTCGGCGGGCTGCATGATGCCGGCAATGGACGGTTGCACTGCGGACTGACGCCAATACAGAGGATCCGCGATCACTTGCAGCGAGCGGTGCTTGGCGAATGTCTGCCCAAGGGATCGCGCGGTATCGGCATCCTGTTCGGATAAGGATATGGCTTGCGTATCAGTGGCTTTGGCCGCGTTGCTGGCGTCGGCGTTATCGGACTTGTCGGCCTTGTCCGTGCTGTTGGACTTGGACGATGTTGATGTCGAGGAAGTGGTGGTTTCGGCAATGCGATTGCTGATGGCCTTATTATCGACCTGCCAGCCGCTGGCGGTGTAGGGCATGGCCACGGTCAGGTTCATGGCCGGTGTTGTCGCGGTGTTGAGCCCATCCGAAGATCGGGTCAGAAAACTCGGCAAATCGGCGAGTATCTGATTGCCAACGATATACGACAGCATCAGCGGTTTCGGTCCCCAACTCCCTATGGAGGCAAGGGTCTGCTGATTGGCGTTCACCTCGATGGTGACGGTGGCAGTGCCGCCGGCGGGAATCGATGGCACGTCAACGGAACCCAACTCGTTGGGGGTTGGGATGGGGGCGTTGTTCTCGGCCCAATTCTGAATATCGGTGCGCGAGACAAAGGTGAACAACGCATTGGTGGTCAGGTGCAGTGTGCCGCTTGACGTGGCCGTGCTGTCCGTATTGCTGATGACCGCGGTGACACGATAGCCCGATTTGGAGGTGACGATGGGGGTGCTTTGCGTGATGGCAATGCTCTGCTTGGGCTGATTCTCGGTCTGATTGCCCGTTGCGTCCGTCGTATCGGATGAATCAGTCGTGTCCGTCGTATCGTTCGCGTAGACGGTCAATGGAGCGGCCAGCATCGCCACAACGGCGACGCCAGCCGCCAGTGCGTGTGCCAGACGTGTGCAATGTCGTAAGACTCCGGGTAGGTTCACTCGTTTGCCTGCCTGTTCTTCTTCCTGGCGTAGAGCCACGCGATTTTGCGTTCGTTGGGATAGCTCAACACGTCATCCAAATCTTCAAAACGCACCCAGATGGCGTCTTCCGCCTCATGATCCGGGTCTCCTTCCACCGTCAGTTCACCGCCGGTCTGTTTGAGCGCGAAGTGATGGACCAGCTTGTGCACGCGCTGCGTGGTACCGGTGAACCAGTAGTCGATGGTGGCGATGGAATCGATCACCTCGCCCAGGATGCCGGTCTCTTCATGCACTTCGCGCACAGCGGTCTGCTGCGGGGTCTCGCCTTTTTCGATATGCCCCTTCGGCAAGCACCATTCGAGATGGCCGGAGCGGGAATGACGGGCGATAATGGCCACGCGGTTCTGGTCATCGAAAATCAGACCGCCTGCCGAATATTCGCGTACGACCGGCAGTTCCTGGGCATCCAGTGAAGCGAATGTGGTCGGACCGTCCGACGTACGGCGTTGCGGCATCATGGCCGGAGTCGGGCCGGATGGCGTCACCGGTTCTACCGGCACTGCCGGTTCCGGCGAGGCAACATCTCCGGACGGGTGCCGGCCGAAGACCGTGGCCGGCGTGGGATGCGCTGACGTTGCGGGCCTCACTGGTGCTGCAGACGGCGCTGAGACCGGCATGGTGACCGGCGTTGCGGCCGGTGCGGTACGTGCCGCAGGCGGCATCAGCACGTCGCGCGGAGTCGGTATCGCTGTGGTGTGCGCGGCGGCGGCCTTGGCGACCGCAACGGCAGCATCTACGGCCGCGTGAGCGGTCGCCGCGGGATCGTTCGTGACGATGGTTACGGACGTTTGTGCCGTGGCGATAATCGGCTCGACCTCGGCAATCGTCTCGGCACCGGCCTCGCCGGCGATACCATCAGCCTGCCCCTCGATAGTGCCGCTGGTAGTGGCGATGGTGACGGTGGCATGCATGCCGAAGACGGTGGCCGGTGTGGGCATCATCGGCTTCGGTGTGGGCATGTCGCTGGCGGCGTCCGATATTTCGGATTCGGATGGTGCGGGTGTGGCGGGCGTTGCGGGTGTGCCGGGTACACCGGAATGTTGCGCAGTCGGTACTGCGTCTACTTCGTCTTGATGAACGGCCTGATTGGTGGAGTGGCTCGCGGTGCCGCCGGCATCGGGAGAATCGCCCGAATCGGCGGAATGATGCGGAGTTTCGGACGTATACAGCAGGTGGTCTTGGGTATGGCTATCCGCCGAATCTGGTGTTTGCCCCAGTATGCGGGCAAGGTCGGCGGGCGTAATCATATTCTCCACCTTACTCAACCCCGTGTGCAGGTGGGGTAACGGTATGCTGGTAGGGCAGAAAAACGTCGCACGCGGGAAGGTGCCCATTGGATTTCGAAGTATGGCCCGAAGCCATCGAACTTGGTCGACTGTTCGCCGAACAGGGTTACGAGCTGGCATTGGTCGGCGGCCCGGTCAGGGATTTGCTGCTCCATAGAAAGAGCCACGATTTGGACTTCTGCTCATCCGCACGGCCTGAGCAGTTCGAGCCGATACTGCGCCGGTGGGGGCATGACGGCTTCTGGGACATGGGGCGCAAGTTCGGCACGCTGGGTGCCATGCGCCGCCGCCCGGACGGCACCGAGGTCAAGGTGGAGGTCACCACCTATCGCTCCGACACGTACGACACGGACTCGCGTAAGCCCGAGGTCAATTATGGCGACACGCTTGAGGGCGACCTGTCCCGCCGCGACTTCACCGTCAACGCGATGGCCCTGCGCGTGCCCGACCTGCAATTCGTGGACCCGTTTGGTGGTGCCAGTGATCTGTCCAAGGGCGTGTTGCGCACGCCGGTGGACCCGCGACAGTCCTTTGACGACGATCCGTTGCGTATGATGCGCGCCGTGCGATTCGTGGCCCAGCTGGGCTTCCGTATCGCGCCGGACGCGGCCGAGGCGATTACCTCGATGCGCGACCGCATCGACATCGTATCCGCCGAGCGCGTGCGCGACGAACTGACCAAGCTGCTGCTCTCCGACCGTCCGCGCGCCGGCCTTGAGGCGTTGGTCGAATCCGGTCTTGCGGACATCGTCTTCCCGGAGATTCCGGCCCTGCAATTGCAGATCGACGAACACCACCGCCACAAGGACGTCTTCGAGCACACGATGATTGTGCTCGAACGCGCGATCGCCCTGGAAACCGGCCCGGACGGCCCGGTGCCCGCCCCCGACCTGACGCTGCGCTTGGCCGCCGTGATGCACGATATCGGCAAGCCGAAGACCCGCCGGTTCGAGCCGGGCGGCAAAGTGAGCTTCCACCACCATGACGCGGTGGGTGCCAAAATGACCCGCAAGCGTTTGAAGGCGCTGCGTTTTGACCACCATCTGGTCGAGGACGTCTCGGAACTGGTGAATATGCACCTGCGCTTCCACGGCTATGTGGACGAGCCGTGGACCGACTCGGCCGTACGCCGGTATGTCAAGGATGCCGGGCACCTGTACGAGCGGCTGAACAGGCTCACGCGCGCGGACGCCACCACACAAAACAAGCGCAAGGCGATGATCTTCTCCCAGGCCATGGATGAGATGGAGGAGCGCGTCCGCGAACTCAAGAAGAAAGAGGACTTCGACGCGATCCGCCCGGATCTGGACGGCAACGAAATTATGGAGTTGCTGGGCCTGGAGCCCGGCCCGATGATCGGCCGCGCCTACAAGCACATGCTGGAATACCGCTTGGATAACGGTCCGGTGGACCACGATGTGGCCGTCGAAGAACTCAAGCGCTGGTACGCCGAGATTCAGTAGTCCGATACTAGTCCGATACCAAAAAACCGTACGCTGAATACGTGTCAGCGTACGGTTTTTCGCGAAGATGAAGCTGTATGCGCCTTACTCCGCCGTGTATGCGTCGTGTTTGGTGTCGGCGGGCAGCTTGGTCATGCTATCGGCGGCCTTGCAACCCTCGATATTGGTGATGGTCTTACCGGATTGTGGGGAGGATTTGGTGTCCTGCAGATCGTTGAACGTGGCGCCGATGACCACATCGATGAGTTGATCCTCGCGAGCCGTCATGATCATGGTGGCGTCGGTGAAATTGCCGATCAGCGTATACGCCTGATTAATGGCGTTCTTGCCGAAGTAGATGGTGGTGCGTTCAACGCCGGTGCTGGAATAGTTATCGATTTTCTGCACGCTGAATCCACGATTGGCCAAAGCCTCACCCACGGCCTTGGCGAATTGGCCGTGAGAGGTGCCGTTCATCACGCGGATGCCGACCGAAGCGTTGGACACGTATTGCGCTTTGCCGCTGCTGTCCTTGACCGCGCACGGTGCCGCGTTGCCGTAATTCGGCTGGCGGGCCGGAGTCTCCACTTCGCCGAGGCCGAAAACGTGGAAATTGAACAGTAGGGCTATGACCAGCACTACTGCCAATACCGCGCCGCTGATGGAAAAGACGATGGTCTGGCGGTGGCGCACGTACGCCTTGCGGGCTTCACGTTCATCAACCTGATACGTCATCGGTGGACTTCTTTCATGGGTCGGGTGGCTGGTTGCTACCTTAGCGTCACTGTCTGACGCCGATATTGGGGTGTGCGGGAGATTTGGCTCGAATAATGCGATCGACCACAGCCGTATCGCGCCACACATCGATAATGCGTTGTGCCGCTGCCTCGTCGGCGGCGAAAGCGACCACTGAGGGGCCGGATCCGGAGACGAATGCATGGCTGGCACCCGCCTGCGTGGCGGCGTCGATGGCCTGCCCGCTGCGGGGATGCAGGCTGATTGCCGCAGCCTGCAGATGATTGCGGTCGCCTTCTGCGGCTCCCACGAGGTCAAAGGTGTGGTAGACCTCAGGAGTGCTGAGTTGCGACTGGTACGCGCCGACCAATACTTCGCCGCTGAATCCCTGTTCTATCAGCGCCAGCTCATCGCGGCTGCCGGGGGCGATATCCGTGATGCGTTCGCCGAAACCGGTGCCGTATGCAAGGCCACCGGTCAGGCAGAACGGCATATCCGCGCCCAACGTGGCGGCAATGGTGCGCAGACGCTCTATAGGCCAGTTCAGCTCCCAGAGACGATTGACCGCCAGCATGGTCGCCGCGGCGTCGGCTGAACCGCCGCCTAGTCCGGCACCCACGGGAATGCGCTTGGTGATGGTCAACGCCACATCCGGCTCGCGCTCGGCCGCCTGGGCCATGGCGAAGAGGGCCAGTACCGCATGGTTGCGGCGCATGTCGCTGCGTGAGGAGGCCAAGTCGCCCAAATAAGCGCCTTCGAGCTCCAGAGAGAATCCCGCTCCGGGTTGCTTGGCGGTTGCGGTGACGGTGTCGTATACGCCGATTGCACAGTAGGTGGTGTCCAGTTCGTGGCGTCCGCCCCATTCGTCGTGAGCAGGTCCCACTTCCAAGGTGAGATTGGTTTTCGCCGGGCAATCCACCGTAATGGTGATGGGGGAGAGCTCATCGAACTGATGTCGGGCAGCGGCTGGGCGTGGATGTGAGATTACCGGACTCATTGTGCCTCATCTCCATCTCCACACGATTCGATGGCCTTGGCCAGAGCGGTGAATTCGGCGATGGTGAGCGTCTCTCCTCGACGGGTCGGCTCGATGCCGGCGATGGGGAATGCCTCGGAGGGCGCAATGGTCTTCAATGCCGCGTGCAGGGTCTTGCGACGCTGACCGAACGCCGCATCGATCAGACGAAATACGAGTTCCCGTTGTGCGCCGCCGTCGGCCGTGCTGTTCGAGGCTCCCGGGGCGGCCGGGTCATCGGCCTGATACCGGGTGAATCTGACGAGCGCGGAATCCACATTGGGAGCCGGCCAGAACACATTGCGGCCGATGGTGCCCACCCGTTCGGCGGTGCCATACCAGGCGAGCTTCACGCTCGGCGTGCCGTAGATCTTGGAACCGGGCTTGGCGGCGAGTCTGTCGGCCACCTCTTTTTGCACCATCACCAAGAACGAGCCGAGGTTGTCGAAACGCTCCAACAGCGTGAGCAGAATCGGTGTGGCCACGTTGTACGGCAGATTGGCGACCAGCGTAAACGATGCGTCATCGCTGAAATCAGGCACGTTCTCCGGGGTGACGGTTAAGGCATCCCGATTGACGACGGTGAGTCGTGACGTGGCTTCGGGCATGAATTCGGCGACTGTGCCCGGCAGTCGTTCGGCCAGCGGCGGATCGATTTCGACTGCGGTCATGGTGGCGCCGGTTTCCAGAATCGCCAATGTCAACGATCCCAGGCCGGGGCCGACTTCCATGACATGATCGGCAGCGGTCACTCCCGCCTCTCGTACGATACGACGGACCGTGCCGGGGTCGATGACGAAGTTCTGCCCGAATTTCTTGGTGGGGCTGATGCCGGCATCGGCCGCGATACGACGGATATCGGCGGCGCCTAACAGGTGACCGGTGGCGGGAATGGTGTCGTTCATAAGCGTGTGTTCCTTGTGGGCTTCGTAACCGATCAGTACCAACCGATTTGTTCGGAATTTTGCCATGCCTTGGACGGGCTGCCGTATCTTTGTGCGATGTACCACAGACCCCAATCGATCTGTACGGCGGCATCGTCACGGTAATTGGCGCCGAACGCAGCCATTTTGTCTGCTGGTAGCGACTGAGGAATGCCGTAGGCGCCGGAGCTCGCGTTTTCGGCATACCACAGCCATCTGGACTCGCGGTTCCATAGTTTGACCAGGCAATCCCAGTCGTTGCCTGTCCACCCGCGCTGCGCGGCGGCACCGGCGGCATAGGCCTGAGCCTGGGCTACGGTGGCGTGCCAGAGTCGGCCGGAGGGCGTGGTGGTTGTTCCTGAATCGGAGCCGGAAGAGCCGGAATTGTTGTTCGTACCGCCGCCGGTGTTACCGGAATTACCAGTGTTACCGGAATTGCCGGTGTTACCGGAGTTACCGGAGTTGTTGCCGCCGGTGTTGCCGGCATTGTTGTTGGTATCGGTGTTCGTGTTGTTGCCAGAGCTGCTGTTGTTCTTGTCGCCTGTGTTGTTGGCATTGTTACCGGACGACTCGTGCTGATTGTTGAAACCGGAATCGGCCTTGCCGTTATCGGCGGAGTCGGATTTTTTGTCGGAACCTTTATCGGTATCAGACTTGGCGGCGCCTACGGCGATGATCTGGTCGATGGCCATCGTGGTGACGGTTTCGGATTTCAGCGTCTCCGATTCGGCCACGCCATCGACATACGTGACGTTATACACCTGGGTTTTCTCGCCATTGACGCCTTGCTGGCGGATCTCCGACTGGCCTTCAGGAAGATTGGAGTCGATGATGGTTTGTGTGGAGTATGGCACTACGGCTGTGCGCGTTTCCTCGCCATGCGTCACGCGCCGTACGCGCAGGATAGTGGTATCGCCGTCCTTTTCGACGCTCACACGGTCCTCTTTGTTCAGCACGATGCCTTTGGAGTCAAGAATGGAGGCCGCAGGCAGTTTGCCGTTGGGGGCCACGGAAGTCTTGCCGTCCGCAATGACGGTGACCGGGCCATCCTGATTGATGACCAGTCCGCCGGTGAGCTGGTTGTACACGTTCTTGATGTCGACGGTGATCTTCGCGGCGTTGTTCTGGTTTTCCTCGAAAAATCCCAGTAGCTGGTCGGCACTGGTGGCCACGGTCCAGAAGGGAACGGACGTGCCGTCGATGTTGATAGTGGTCTGGTAGGCGGACTGTACGGTGACCACGGCATGATTGGCGAGCTGGTCGCCGGACGAGGTAGTGACGATATCGTGGGTCTTGATATCCACCCCTTGTTCCTCCAGAAGACGGGTGGCCGTCATCGCATATGTGGTGACTTGGGTGGTTTGCCCGTTGATGTTCAGGGCCACGGATTTACGCGCGGTGAACGCGAATGATCCAGCCAGCGCGATACTGGTCGCCGCGATACAGGCGATTACGCGGATGCGACGCAGTGTAACAAACCGCTGCGGGGTCCAACGCCGTGCCATTGCCATACTCTTCCTACTGGGTGAACGATTACGCCACCCATCGTAACGGTTGTTCCGGCCCGTACTGCGGTTTCACCGGCCACCGTCACCATTCCTGCTCGTCAGATTGTTCTGAGCTCAAAAAAAGAAAAGAAAAGGGGGCGGGAGAGAAGGGGATGTTCCCGCCCCCTTGAAGGCGCGGAGCTGGTTGGGGGACGCTCCGCCCTCATTCCAGGAAGCCCATAATTGGGGGAAGGCTCCTGGAGTACTTACCCAAGGTAAGAATTATATGCGTAGAAAAGTCTACGTATCACATAATACGCCATTTTTTCTGCGCGACGAGCCTCTTGTCGGGATCGAACCGACGACCTGCCGCTTACAAGGCGGCCGCTCTGGCCATCTGAGCTAAAGAGGCGATTGTTCTTAACGCGTAAATCGTTGCGAACAAATGACTAGTATACCGGTACTTCCCGAGTGGTCAATTTAAGCCGAGCCGCAGGCGGTATTGCATATGTCGCGGTGTCAACTTATTCGGCCACGCAGCATCAGGAGGCGACCGAAATCGGCTTTCCGCTGGCACCGATGGATGGCATTTTGCCTTCCGCGCCTACCTGGTCAGCATCCAGCCCAATGGACTTGAGGAAGCCGTCCACCATATTCGTGTCCGCCAGCGTGAGCTGCTTCAGATCCCAGTATTCGCCGTTGATGGTGAGTGTGGGGGAGGAGAAGGCGCCGGAGCTGTTGAACAGTTCGGGGCGCAGGATCGTGTAGTTGTTGGAGGCGGTGAGCCAGTCGAGGTATTCGTTCTTGCCGCTGAACGCCGCGGCGGCCACATCCTCGCTCACGCCGGCCTTGACGGCCTGCTTCTCCAGTTTGGCGTTGTTTACCGGCTCGTAATTGGACAATTCGCCCGGCTGGAAATCCTCAGCGTAGATGTTGGAGAGGTAGCTCATGAGGTGGTCGGGATCGTCATCATGCTCGGCAATGTAGATGGCACCGTTGAACACGCGGTTGGAGTAGTTGTCGGAGCTCTTGTTGTTCTGGAAATTGAGGAAGTGCAAATCGATGTTGAGCTGGCCTGCGTTCATCAGCTTGACGAGCGTCGGGTCGAGTTGGCGGTTCACCGAGGCGCAGCCGGGGCACAGCGGTTCCATGTAGATGGATACGGTGGGAGCCCCCTCGGCTTTCTGGCCATACCCTTTGTTGGAGATTACGAAGCCGGCCTTGTCGTCGGCGTTAGCCGGCTGGGTACTGACTTTCTTGAGCTTGCTATAGGCCTCGTCCACGGTCATGTTGCTTTGCTGGCTACTGCTGCTGGTGTTGGACGGCCGCATAGCCTTGTATACGGCGAATCCAGCGATGGCCACCAGCACCACAATAATGGCCACCACAATGCAGCCGATGATGGTCTGCTGCTTACGTTCCTTAGCCGCCTGCTCGGCCCGTGCCTGCTGGGCGGCCTCCTCGGCCGCTCGGCGCTCAGCGCGTGTGGCACGCTTGGCCTGACGCTTCGGATCTGACATAGCTATCCCCTTGCAATCGCTTCAATGTTTGGGCCCCATCATAATGACCGGGCCTGAGGAGGACTGCGCCCAGAGCTGATCTGAGGTGAATTCCCTGTAAAAGTGTGACGGAACGAACGTATCGGATACACAACGGCCATGTGTGCGGATGGCTGATGTGTGAGATTCCGCCCCGCTCTAGGCGAACGGCATCCAGTTGATCGGCATGCCCAGAATCGGCATCGCGCACAAGGCCACGGTGATGATGGCCCATATGGTGAACAGCACGGTGCCGCGCCCGCCGCCCTTGGGCGCCGGCGCCACTGGAGCAGGTGGAGCCCCACCCACTTCGGTGGATGGCGCGCCCGCCGGGCGACTGTGTTTGAGCCCGCGCAGTACGCCGCCCCCCAGCCGAATCATCATCGACTGTGGGGCGAACACAGTGACCAGCCAGCCGATGGCCATGAAACCGCCCAGCGCCAGCCCGGAAGCGGAGAACGGCACATCATTGAGCAACGGCACCGGAATACCCCAATCCGCGGTGAAATACCAGGAGATGGTGTGAACGGGCAGTGCCAGAGCCGCGGTGGCCACGGCGGCTCCCGCCATATAGATGATGACTAGCAGCAGTATGCGGGGAATGGCCAGCAGCAGGGCTTTGACCAGATGCCAGGGAAAAGTCGCCACGCGAATCCACGAATCGGAGTTTTTGCGCTCGCCGCCGCGTTTGCCCTCGCGCTCAAGCTGGGGTTCGGTGTTATAGGCCAGGGTGAGCAGTAGCCACAACAACGCAGTGGCCGCGATGATGGCCACGAGCGGAGCATTTGCCGCCAGTGCCGCCAGCGGCGCCGCCAGCAGGATCAATGGCAGGGTGCCGCGCTGCAGATATTCCCCTCGCTTCACGTCCACCGGATTGGGCATGGGAGGATTTTGGACCATGGTTTCGGTGGGGGCCGCTTGGGCGGTTTGGTCGATGATGCGCTGCAATGCCGGGCGAATGGCGGGGTCCACCGCTGTGGGCTGGTTGCTTGCGGGATCCCAGCTGCTCTGGGCGGTGCCGGACGGGGGGAATGATGACGGCTGCGGCGTGGGGAGTACGGTGGTGCGCTCGGCCAGCGGCGTGGTCGGGGCCGGAGTCGAATCGGTGTTGGTCATTGGTGTGGTGGCGCCGGCCATTGGTGTGGTTTGGTCCGGCATCGGTGTGGTCGCGCCGGTGAGTACCTGTGTGCCGGCGTCGTCGGTGAAATCGGCAGCAGCGTCGGGCAACAGTTGCGTGGCCTGCTCCGCACCGGCCGGCGGACGTGGCGGCATATCGGCTAAGGGCAGCGTGGCGGTAGCGGCGCCAGCCGGCGAGAATACGGCGGTTTCGCCATCGCCGTTATCGCCCTTATTGCCGGAGAACACGGCCATGGTGGGAGCCTCAGCGGCTTCCTCGGCCGCGCGCCAGATGGTTCGGGGATTATTGCGGTCAACGCCGCCGGCCGCGCCAAAAGGGGGCATCGCCTCCGCGGCTTCGGCAACGATCGCAGCCGGTTGTCCAGCCACGGCTCCCGCGGCGAACGGTCCCGCCTGCTCGCCCTGCCAAGCGTTGGGATTCAACGCATCCAAGGCGATGGCATTCAGCAATTGATCCGGCGTGCAACGATCCCTGCGATCCGGGTCCAGTGCAGAACGGAAGGCAGCCAATGTGCCGGCCGGTAGTCCGGAAAGATTCGCGTTGCCCGAGGCCTCGCGCTCAAGTACCGCCATCATCGGCTTGGTGCCGAACACAGGCGCGCCGGTTGCGGCAAAAGCGAGCACGGACGCCACCGACCACCAATCGGTGGCGTCGTCGGATTCGGCACCGTCAATAATCTCGGGTGCGATGAATCCGGGTGTACCCATCACTAGGCCGGTGCGGGTCACGTGACTTTCGCCCTCGCCCATCGCGATACCGAAATCGACCAATACCGGTCCGGCGGCCGACACCATCACATTGGTGGGTTTGATGTCGCGATGGACGATGCCGGCCGCATGTACGGCTTTGGTGGCTTCGATGAGCTTGCGGGCCAAGCGTTCCAGATCGTCGCCCACATACCGGCCATTGGCGGCCACATCATCCTTAAGATTCTTGCCCTCGATGAGTTCAGTGACGATGAACGCCAACGTATCGTCGAGTTCCATATCCACGATGCCGCACACACCCGGATGATTGATCTTCTTCAAGGCCATGGCCTCGCGCCGCAGGCGCTCGCGCGGCGTGACATCGGGCTTGAGGTCGGGGTCGTGCAGGGCCGTGGACGCAGAGCCGGAGCCTGCCACTGACTCGTCGGTCAGGGAGTCGCGCAGAATCTTCATGGCATAGGTGGTGCCGCCGTCGTCGCGCACCCGCCACACCGACCCCATAGCTCCTGAGCCGAGCCGGGAGATCAGCGTATACCCACCAACCACTTCGCCGGGCTCAAGATTCAACGCGTTCAAATCGCTCATGCCCTCCATCCTAATGCCTTGCTGGTGCATTATTCTGGCTCTCTCCTGGGAGGCCGAGCTTGATATTTCTTGGCTCCCCTCTCTGAGAGGGGAGCCAAGAATAAGTGCCGTTTACGTATTGAGAAGTGCCGTTTACGCCATTAAGGTCGATTGCCCTGACCGGATGTGGTAGCAAATTATGCGCTCGAAATGACAGGATAGGTGCGTGGGCAGGTGCGCCAGTCGTGAATTTGCGACTCTATAACCATCGGCATCAAGGATGTGTCGGCGGTGACCCAAAGGTGAGCCAGCCGGGCACATTCAACAGTGGCACAGCGATGCAAGGGCAGTATCGTGAGCCGCTGATCGAATCGATAACGATATCAGATTCGAATGCCGCGACTTCGCCGGTCGTACCTTCGAATACTTCTCCGAAGACGGCTACCTGTTCGGCGTGATGGCCTCCCAGCAGGTCGCTGACGCTCCGGTCAAGGCCTGAGGTGTGTCTCCGATAACTGAATAGCTAAATAGAATGGACGGCCTGCTGAGTGCTACTCAACAGGCCGTCCATTGTGTATCTGAATGCGAAAAGTCATTATATGGAACGGAATATATCGATACTGTGCATTGTGCCGATTACTGATTCCGACGCAAGTATTCGCGCAGGAAGGGCACGGCAAAATCGACTTCGCCTCGTTCTGTTTCGCGGATAACGAAGGCGTCAAGGAGGCGTTTGCGGTAGGTGGCGGCATAGTTAGGCGTTTTGCCCATGCGCTGTGCAACATTCACGGTGGGAGAGGGACCATCTGACGCTGCCATGGCTTCGAGATACTCACGGTCGTTTTTGGATAAGCCTTGCAACTCCGGGATGCACACGGCGTTATCAAGGTCAATACGTGCTTCCTCGATACCTGCCGTAACATCAGCGTCGATGATGGTATCCGAGTCCCGCATGTCTGCGGCATCCCAGATATGGTAGCCAACCAGTTGAATCATATAGGGGTATCCGGCTGTCACATTGGCTGCAGTGCTTAATTGAGCGTCGGTGATGGACATGCCGGAGGCGCGGAATGTTGTGGCGAAAGCATCGCGCACTTCATCAAGAGGAATATCTGTGAGTATGTTCGTTTTCGCGCGACGTAGGAACGCGATGACTTCGTCATTGAACAAATCAGAAATCATCTGTGGGAGACCGGCGAACACGATGGCGATATTGCGTCGTTCCCTGATTTGATGCTGTATGGCAGTGGCGATGGCAATCATGTCGGATCGCTCAGCCGCTTGAGTCTCATCAATGGTGATAAGCAACCCAGCATGGCGCTTCTCAAGCGCATCCAACCGTCCGGCAATGGCACTTCTCAACGTTTCGGGCATACGCTTCGGGGATAGTTCGGCTTCTCCGAGGCCGATGCCCGCTCCAGCAGAAGTCAACGATGGTCGGATAGTGAGGTGGTCAAGGGCCCCTCGCCCGGTTCGTAAGGCATCAACAAGGCGTTCGCATAGTCCGGCAGAGGCCGTTTCTTCGATGACATCCCATCTGCGCGCTTTGGCCCGGTCTCCGAACACAGTGAGCATCACGGTTTTTCCGGTTCCACGAGCGCCGGTGACGAGCATAATGCGCCCTGGGGCACCGACTCCGTTATCGAGACCTTTCTCGAAATCGCGGATAACTTTGCCTCGGCCGATGAGCAGGGGCGGTTCCCCTCCTGCCGTTGGCTTGAATGGGTTTTCCTTTGCCTTCATGTGGACCGCCTCCTCGCTGAATCAACCTAAAATAAAAATTATCAAAAGTTGGGTTGAGCCGACTGAAGAAAACAGCCGTGGCGACAATGATTCTGCCGCAATCCGCGGTGACAACAACTGACGCGGACCTTCTTGGCAGAATCGTTGTTTGTCCCGCTTCGCCAATCAACGTCGCTCAAGTTCGGTGCGCAGACCGGCTACCGTAGCGGTCAGCTCACGCACTTCCTCGCGCAATAGGTCGATTTCGGGATTGGCTGATGTCGCAATAGCCTCTTGCGCGGCTTCCTTGGCCACTTCCTTCTCCCGAGCGTCCTCGCGCCGATCCGTCTCCAGATTGACCTGATCCACGATCCACGAGGCCAGCGTGGCCGTCACAATACCGATCAACGCGATGCCGGTGAACATCAGCACCACCGCAATGATCTTGCCTTGGAAGGTGACCGGCGAGAAGTCGCCATATCCCACGGTGGTCACGGTCACGAACGCCCACCACAACGCCGTGCCGAAGTCGGTGATCGTGGATCCGGACGCCCCGCGCTCCACGGAATACACGGCCAGCGCGCCCACGTACATGAGCATTCCCACCGCGCCGACCGCGTATACGGTGATGCGCCCGCGCACCGCCATGCCGGAGGTGCGGTTCAGCACGTGCAGCACGGTCAGCAAACGCAACAGTCGCAAGGGCCGGAGCATCGGCAGCGCGATGGTCAGCAGCGTGAACAGGTTGTGCTTGAACCACTGCCAGCGATCGTCGGCCAACCACAGCGAGACCACATAATCGACGACGAACACCACCCAGATCACGTTGATGACGGTTTCACACAGCGCGATATGCGTGCGGGAGAGAATTTCCCACGAATACACCACCAGAAACACCACGGACAGCACCATCAGCGGCCAGTCCGTCCACTTCTTCCACGTCTTCAGTCCCATATTCCGATTGTAGTGGCGCGTCCGCTGCGCCACTGCGGAGCATGACTCCGGACATCAGTGTTGTATACGTTCGTATACATTTCACGTTGTGTACGAACGTATACAGCGGTATTTTTCATCTCGTATTTCCCTTATGACTATCACCACAGTGATATAATCAAGAATATGTAAGGAGAGAGAGAAGGAGCCGGCCAATGGAGACCGCATCGATCGAACTGTGGCATGGCTCTTCGCATGTCATCAAGCATCCTGAATACGGGCTGGTCAAGCCGAACAACGATTATGGCCGCGGATTCTATTGCACGCGCAGCGTCGAGCTGGCCAAGGAATGGGCGTGCGCGGGACTGGATGACGGTTTCGCGAATCGGTACACGTTGACCACGGACGGGCTCCTCTTCCTGGACCTGTCCCAGCCGCCCTACACCATCCTGAACTGGCTGGCCATGCTGGTCGAAAACCGTCGTTTCCAGCCGACCACCGCCGTCGCCGCGCAAGGCATCGAATATCTGAAACAAGTGTTTCTGCCGGATGCCAGTCAGGCTGACGTCATCGTCGGATATCGTGCCGACGATTCGTATTTCTCGTTCGCCCGCGCTTTTGTCAATAACGCGATTTCCCTCGACCAACTCGCCGAGGCGATGCGGTTGGGTGAGCTCGGCAAGCAGATCGTACTCGCCAGTCCTCAGGCATTCGCGGCGCTGCGGTTCCAAGGCTGCGAAATCGCCCGCGCTTCGACCTACCACGTATTGCGCAACGAGCGCGACCGCACGGCTCGTGAAGCCTACCGTCGCAACAGCGCTGAAGCCGATCTCGACGGCCTGTTCATGCGCGACATCATCCGTGAGAAAGTGACCAACGATGATCACCGCCTACGATGAGACATACTTGCCGGACGCCATGGCCAACTTGGCCGGCGCCTTCGATTATGCGCTGAACGATTGCGGGTTGCCGGTCGGCCTATTCATGGACTTCTTCGCCACCTCCGAGGCGGCCGCGCTTTTCGGGCGAGGCACGCCCAAATACGTGTGTGGCATGTCCGGCGAGGAGCTGGTGGCCGAAATCATGCGGCAAACCGGTTGGGCGCGCATTATCGATATGCCGCCCGTCGCACTGCGCACCGGCGCAACACCCGAATACTGGGCCGGATGGGTACTCGCATACTGCCAATGGACCAGGGGAGTGCGGTTCTCGGACATTCTCGACGTGCTGCCGTTCGGCGATATCGTGCGACTTTACCCGGCTTTGCACGAAGCCGACGAAAGCCGATTCGTCGACGTGTACGACGAACGGGCCGCCGGTAATCGCACCGAGGGCGACTCCCGGCTGCACACGATCCGCGTTCGCGCCGGACTCAGCCAATCCGAGCTGGCCCGCCGCTCCGGCGTTACCCTGCGCTCCATCCAAATGTACGAGCAGCGCCGCAAAGACCTTGGCAAAGCTGCCGTCTCCACCGTGCTCGCTTTGGCCCGCACGCTTGGCTGCCGCATCGAAGATCTGTTGGAGCCGTAAAGACGCGGAGTAGTATCGCGCCGCATCGATTCTGATAACTGAACAACTATTTTTAAGGCCCGGCCGGATGCTCGTTTGGACATCCGGCCGGGCCTTCTGGCTCCACACGGGGTGCCGAGGTATCCGTTCTCCGCTTCGAGGGGCTGATTTGGCCTTCCGTAGAGGTTTACTCCCGTTTCGAGGGGCTGGTGGCCCGCTAGAACACGGGTATAAACGGCTTCGCCCCACCGTCATTCCGCCATTTTGGGGATGCGCTTACTTGAGTACCAGCCCCTCGAAACGGAGATAGATCTCCGGAAAGGGTCAAAACAGCCCCTCGAAACTCAAGATGGCGGTTGCAGGGCGGTTGAGGATCAGTCGAAGAGCGGTTCAAACGCAAATGTGAACAATGCCACATGTGATTGGGCGGGTCGCTGCACGCCGATTTTCGGGGGTGCATGGGAATGGCGGAATATCAACGAAAAACCCTATATCTAGGTTTGTTATGTGACACGCGCCACTACATATAGTGCCTTGATTTCAAATCACACCGCTGTAATATGGCCTTCGCTTCACTGTTCATCAGAACCACATCAAGGGGAGTCGCCATGACCGTCACCGTGTTCACCAAGCCGCATTGCCCGCAGTGCGATGCCACCAAGCGCCAGCTCACCAAGCTGGGTGTGCCGTTTGAAACCGTGGACCTGACGCAGAACCCCTCCACCCTTGAGCAGCTGCAGGCCGCCGGTTTCCAGCAGGCTCCGGTGGTCATCACGCCGGACAACTCCTGGACCGGCTACCGCCCCGACCTGATTCGCGAAGTCGCCCAGCAGGTGGCCGCCGACAACCGCGCCGCCGCCACGGTGTCCGCGTGAGTCTGAGCCAGCCCGAATTCGCGGCCGAAGGCAAGACGATCGGCGCATTGGTCTACTTCTCGTCGGCCTCCGAAAACACCGCACGGTTCGTGGCCGGATGCCGTTTGCAGGACGAAGGCATCAACGTCTACCGCATCCCGTTGCGGGCCGCCGACCCGGCGCTAAACGTCCGCGAACCGTACGTCATCATGGTGCCCACCTATGGCGGCGGCGTGGTCAAGAAAGCAGTGCCGATTCAGGTCAAACGCTTCCTCAACGATCCAGCCAACCGCGAGTGGATTCGCGGCGTCATCGCCTCAGGCAACACCAATTTCGGTGAGGCCTACTGTGCCGCCGGAGACATCATCGCCGCCAAATGCAAGGTGCCCTACCTCTACCGTTACGAACTCATGGGCACCCCGGAAGACACTGCCGCCGTGCGAAACGGCCTCGTCCGCTTCTTCACCGAACAGTAAATCTTGACCCCCTCGAGGTATTGGCTCCCCTCTCCGAGGGGAGCTGTCAACGAAGTTGACTGAGGGGAGCAACTGTCTGAGTAAACACACTTCTGCCATATTCCAAGGATTTCCAATGACTGACCTCACCGCCACCGGCCTGCCGCTCGACAATACTGCCGACACCGCAGCGGAACAGTACGACCCGGCGCACGATTATCACGCGCTCAACGCGATGCTCAACCTCTATGACGCCGACGGCAAGATCCAGTTCGACAAAGACAAGGCCGCCGAACGCGAATACGTGACAGGGCACGTGGCCACCAACAGCAAGCGGTTCGCCTCCACCGCCGAGCGTCTCGAATACCTGATCAGCAACCAGTACTACAACCCTGCGGTCTTCAACCAGTACTCCGCTGAATTCCTCGACCGCATCTACGAGCACGTGGAATCCGCCGGCTTTGAGTTCGGCACTTTCCTTGGTGCGTTCAAGTTCTACACGTCCTACGCGCTCAAGACGTTCGATGGTCGCCTCTATCTTGAGGACTTCCCGCAGCGTTGCGCCGCTGTGGCCCTGGAGCTCGCCGCCGGCAATGAGCAGCAGGCCATCGAATACGCCGACGAAATGCTTGCCGGCCGCTTCCAGCCCGCCACCCCGACCTTCCTGAACCTCGGCAAGGCCCAGCGTGGCGAACCGGTCAGCTGCTTCCTGGTGCGCATCGAAGACAACATGGAGTCGATTTCGCGCGGCATCAACGCGGCCCTCCAGCTCTCCAAGCGCGGCGGTGGCGTGGCCCTGCTGCTGAGCAACCTGCGCGAGCTCGGCGCCCCGATCAAGCACATCGAGAACCAGTCCAGCGGCGTGATTCCGGTCATGAAGCTGCTGGAGGACTCCTTCTCCTATGCCAACCAGCTCGGCGCACGTCAGGGCGCGGGCGCGGTGTACCTCAACGCCCACCACCCTGATATCCTGCGCTTCCTGGATACCAAGCGAGAGAACGCGGACGAGAAGATCCGCATCAAGTCGCTGGCTCTTGGCGTGGTGATTCCGGACATCACGTTCGAACTGGCCAAACAGAAGGCCCAGATGGCCCTGTTCAGCCCGTACGACGTGGAGCGCGTGTACGGCAAGCCGTTCGCCGACATCTCCGTTACCGAGCATTATGACGAGATGGTGGCCGACGACCGCATCAAGAAGACCTACATCGACGCCCGTAAGTTCTTCACCACCATCGCCGAACTGCAGTTCGAATCCGGCTACCCGTACATCGTGTTCGAGGACACGGTCAACCGCGCGAACCCGATCGAAGGTCGCGTGACCATGTCCAACCTGTGCTCGGAAATCCTGCAGGTTCAGGAGCCGAGCGCATACAACGAGGACCTCACGTATGCGCATGTCGGCCGCGACATCTCCTGCAATCTGGGTTCGCTCAACATCGCTAAGACGATGGATGGCGGCTTGGGCCACACGGTGGAGACGGCGATCCGCGCACTCACCTCGGTGGCCGAGCACACCAGCATCAACGCGGTGCCTTCGATTCGCCGCGCCAATGAGGAGGGCCACGCCATCGGTCTCGGCCAGATGAACCTGCACGGCTTCCTGGCCCGCGAAGGCATCCAGTACGGTTCTGAAGAGGGCCTCGACTTCACCGACATGTACTTCATGACCGTGGCCTACCACGCCTACCGTGCCTCGCACGCGCTCGCCGTGGAGCATGGCCGCACGTTCGCCAGCTTCGCTACGAGCGACTACGCCAAGCCGGCCGGCCAGGGCAACTACTTCGACAAGTACACCGATGGTCGTCGTTCGCTCACTCCGCGCACCGAACGGGTCCGTGCGCTGTTCGAACAGTACGGCATCGCGATCCCGACTGCGGCCGACTGGGAGGCCCTGCGCGACGCGATTCTGAAGGACGGCATCTACAACCAGAACCTGCAGGCCGTGCCGCCCACCGGCTCGATCTCGTACATCAACCATTCCACGAGCTCGATTCACCCGATCGCCTCCAAGATCGAGATTCGCAAGGAAGGCAAGATCGGGCGCGTGTACTACCCGGCCGCCTACATGACCAACGACAACCTCGGGTACTACAAGGACGCCTACGAGATCGGCTGGAAGGCCATCGTCGACACGTACGCCGAGGCCACCCAGCACGTGGATCAGGGACTGTCGCTGACGCTGTTCTTCCCGGACACCGCCACCACCCGCGACCTCAATAAGGCCCAGATCTACGCCTGGCGCAAGGGCATCAAAACCCTCTACTACATCCGCATCCGCCAGCAAGCCCTGGAAGGCACTGAAGTCCAAGGCTGCGTCTCCTGCATGCTCTGATCGTTCGAGGGAGCGTATACCGCCTTTCTTCGGCACTCGACGTACCTTCGTACGCCTTCGGCCTCAGACGGCGGTCTCCGCACGCATTGAACAACCAGAGAGCCGTTGTTACTCCCCTCACTCGGCTAACGCCGACAGCTCCCCTCAGAGAGGGGAGCTGGCCGCGAAGCGGACTGAGGGGGGGCTCCACCATCTAAGGAACCAACAATGTCACGAACCGTCTATAGAGCACTGCTCCGGCTGACCGCGCCGGAGGAGTTCGAAAACAAATCCAACGACGATAACGACAACGAGTAAAAGGAACACTACTCATGGCACCTATCTCCATTCCGCGCAAACCGCTGAAACTCATCGACCGCGTCTCCGCAATCAACTGGAACCGCCTCGAAGACGAGAAAGACCTTGAGGTCTGGGACCGCCTGACCGGCAACTTCTGGCTGCCCGAAAAAGTTCCCGTCTCCAACGACATCCCCAGCTGGCAGAAGATGACCGAGGACGAGCACACGCTCACCATGCGCGTCTTCACCGGCCTGACCCTGCTTGACACCATCCAGGGCACGGTCGGCGCCGTCTCCCTGATTCCGGACGCGCTCACCCCGCACGAGGAGGCCGTGTACACCAACATCGCCTTCATGGAATCCGTGCACGCCAAAAGCTACTCGTCCATCTTCTCCACCCTGTGCTCCACCGAGCAGATCGATGCCGCATTCGACTGGAGCGAGAACAATGAGTTCCTGCAGAAGAAGGCGGAGATCGTGCTCGACTATTACGAGGGCGACAACCCGTACAAGCGCAAGGTGGCCTCCACCCTGCTCGAGTCCTTCCTCTTCTACTCCGGCTTCTATCTGCCGATGTACTTTTCCGCGCACGCCAAGCTGACGAACACCGCCGACGTGATTCGTCTGATCATCCGCGATGAGGCCGTCCACGGCTACTACATCGGCTACAAGTACCAGAAGGGCATCGCCCAGCTGAGCGATGCCGAGCGTCTGGATCTGCAGGACTACACGTACGACCTGCTCAACGAGCTGTACGACAACGAAGTGGAGTACACCCAGTCGCTGTACGACCGCGTGGGCCTGACCGATGACGTCGAGAAGTTCCTGCGGTACAACGGTAACAAGGCGCTGATGAACCTCGGCTACCCGGCTTTGTTCCCGGCTGAGATTTGCGATGTGAACCCCGCGATCCTGGCCGCCCTGAGCCCGAACGCCGACGAAAACCACGACTTCTTCTCCGGCTCCGGCTCCTCCTACGTGATGGGCAAAGCCGAAGAAACCGATGACGACGACTGGGATTTCTAAGGGTTTCGCGGTCCGCGAACCCGCAGCGCCGCCGCGTTCGCACGGCGGCGCTACGCTGGAGATATGGAACATGAGCCGTTGGTCAGCATCATCATCCCGGTATATAAGGTCGAGAAGTTCCTCGACGAATGCGTGGCGTCTGTTGCCGCGCAGACGTACGCCAATCTGGAGATTCTGCTGGTCGACGACGGCTCGCCCGACAATTGCCCGGCCATGTGCGACGCCTGGGCCGCCCGCGACCCGCGCATACGCGTGATTCACAAGCCCAACGGCGGCCTGTCCGACGCCCGCAACTCCGGTATCGCTGAGGCTATCGGCGCGTACATATACTTCGCCGATTCCGACGACACCGTGGCACCCACGTTGGTGGAGGACTGCCTGAACGCCATGCGCGAGTATGACGCCGACCTCGTGATGTTCCAGTTCGACACCATCTCCGAGAACAACAAGCCGCTGCTGTCCAACTATCGCCACAACGACTTCACCGAGGTGCAGGTCCTGACCCCGGTCGAGGTCATCAAAAAGCAAGTCAAGGCTGAGATTGACGGCTATTTCTGGGCCTTCCTGGCACCCGCCTCCACCTATCAGGGCACCGGATTCTCCTTCCCGGTGGGTCGCAAAATCGAGGATCTCTCCCGTATCTGCAACGTGATCGGCGAGGCCACGCGCGTGGTCCGTCTGCCCAAGGCGCTGTACCACTACCGCATGCGCGAGGGGTCGATTACCGCCAGCTGGGATCCGCAGCTCACCCGCGACTGGACCCGCGCCGCCGACGACCGCGAGGAATACATCGTCCACCGATTCCCCGAGCTCAAGGGCTTCATGACGCTGCAACAGCTGAATTTTTTTGCCAACCTCGATTACGAGACCATGCGCCAGTCGCTGATCGCCGGGCTCAAGATCGATCCCGAGGACGCCGACGCGCTTCGTCGCCGCATCGAGGGCCTGACCAAGTCCGCCGATGAGGGCGATGAGCCCGTACCGGAAACGTTGCGTGAGTTGCTCGGACTGCTCAAGCTGGGCATCGCCAAGGTGGCCGATGGCACGTTCGGTAAGGCCGATGGCAGCAGTACTGATGGCGATGCCGAGAACGATGACGTAACGCTGGCCGACCGTTTCCGCGACATGCGCGAGGACTGGCGCCAGCTGCGCATCCAGCGCATCGAAGACGCCGAGGAGCGCAAGGCCGAGCGCAAAGCCGCCCGCAACGGCGTCACCTTCGAGTCTGTGTCGCATTAGTCGGCGACTGATGGAATCCATCAGTCCGGGAAGAGCAGACCTGCTCTACGCCGGGCGTGCCGGTTCGCACGTTCGAGAAACAGGCGTGTCATGGGCCGAACCACACAACACCCCCAGAAACGCCCATAAAGTTAACTACATTTCAGACACGCCACTTGCCTTGGTCCACGGTCCGTGTATAGTAGTTCTCGGCTCAACGAAGAGAACCTTCACTGAACCGGAAAAAAGTAAACGCTGAAGCTTGCAGTTTCCGAAAGCAAAGTTGTACGTCGGTGGCGAGGGCGGAAGCACAGTAAAGAACAAATCCCTTTACAACGGATCGTGAGGCACGTACCTGCCTCTGAAAGGATTAGTAATTATGGCAGAAGTCGTTTTCGACCACGTCACTCGTATCTACCCGGGCAACGATAAGCCCTCCGTGGATGATCTGAATCTTGATATCAAGGATGGCGAGTTCCTCGTCCTCGTCGGCCCTTCTGGCTGTGGTAAGTCTACGACCCTTCGTATGCTCGCCGGCCTGGAAGAGGTCAACAAGGGCCGCATCCTCATCGGTGGCAAGGATGTCACCACGATGCAGCCGAAGGACCGCGACATCGCAATGGTGTTCCAGAACTACGCTCTGTACCCGCACATGACCGTTGCCGACAACATGGGCTTCGCCCTGAAGATCGCCGGCACTCCGAAGGACGAGATCCGCAAGCGCGTCGAGAAGGCCGCTGAGATTCTCGACCTGACCGAGTACCTCGACCGCAAGCCGAAGGCTCTGTCCGGTGGTCAGCGTCAGCGTGTGGCCATGGGCCGTGCAATCGTCCGTGAGCCGAAGGTCTTCCTCATGGATGAGCCGCTGTCCAACTTGGACGCCAAGCTCCGTGTCCAGACCCGTACCCAGATCGCTGCTCTGCAGCGCCAGCTGGGTGTCACCACCCTGTACGTGACCCACGATCAGACCGAGGCCCTGACGATGGGCGATCGCATCGCCGTCATCAAGCTCGGTATCCTGCAGCAGGTCGGCGCTCCGACTGAGCTGTACGATCGTCCGGCCAACGTCTTCGTCGCCGGCTTCATCGGCTCCCCGTCGATGAACCTGAACACCCACCCGGTGGTCAACGGCAAGGCGAAGATCGGTGAGGACACCGTGGACCTGCCGGCTGAGGCCGTCAACAAGCTCACCGCCGAAGACAACGGCCAGATCGTGGTCGGCTTCCGTCCTGAGGACGCTGGCCTGGCCCCGGCTGACGACCCGAACGCCTTCTCCCTGAAGGTTGTGAACGTCGAGGATCTGGGCTCCGATGGCTACATCTACGGCAACATCATCACCGATGGCTCCGCCGCTGAGGCTTCCCAGGTCATGTCCGACCAGAACAAGCTCACCACGATTCGTGTGAATCCGCGTGCGCTGCCGAAGGTTGGCGCGACCGTCAAGATCAAGATCGACCCGGCCAAGATGCACCTGTTCGCTCCGTCGACTGAGCTGCGTCTGAACTAATAGATACTTGGCGAGGTCTAATCGCTTCGTCAACCATTAAACGAGGTTATTCTCTTCCTCTCTTATGACCTCGTTGGAAAAGCCCTGCATAGCTGCGGGGCTTTTCTTTTTGCCTAGAAAACGTACGCTAACCGGCCCCCGCAAATGAACGTTTTTTGTTCTTTTGTCAACTTCTTCCTAGAAAGATGGTATGATTATATGCAGTAACCCCCGAAAAGAGGATTGCGAATCTATGAGGGGGCAACGATGGTCTCGAAATTAAAGCTCGGCCGTTGCAGGTTTAACGGAGGAGCAGAACAGGAACCTGGACGGCAGAGCCATGCCTTGAAGCGTTGCCTTGCTTCGGTTATTGCTGTTTCCTTGTCCATCGTGTGCATGGTGCCTGCAGCATATGCTCAGAATATAGACGATGTGAGTAGCTCTCCTAATGCCGTAATTTCTGAGGAGGGGGGGGTAATACTGTCGTAGCTGCTCCTTCTGCTCGCAATGTCAACGTTGACGATAAGACGTCAGAAGAGGCCAATACATCAAACGGTGCGCCAACACCTTCCGAAACGAATCAAGACGCACAGCAGGATTCATCTCCTTCATCTTCTACTACTGGTGATTCTTCCGAATCCTCAAATGGTGCGACAGACAATAAGGCGGACGACTCAGCAGAAGCTGCCGCTGGCAATTCCGCCAATGATGGAGCCCAAACGCAGGCTCCAAACGATGCTTCTTCTCAAGATGCCAAGAACGATTCCTCAAATGCGACGGATCAATCGCCGGCGAAGGCCAATGTGCAGGTCGCCGCGACGGCGCTTGGCGGCCGTGACTTTGAGGGTCAGGTCACCAAGGAGATCAACGGCAAGACCTACATCCTGATTGGTAACGAGCAGCAGCTGCGTGCGATTGGTTCCGGCAAGAAGGTTATTGGCCGCATCAACAAGGTCACGCAGATCTGCACCGAGCAAGGACTCTTTGGCTACGACTGGGTAGATGGCGCGTCGTCCACTGAATACGCCGGTGACGCCGATCTTGCCGATTCGGATATCTTGCGCAATGCTGATGCCTCCGACTATGACAATTCGCTGGCGATATGTCGTACGAAAGTGGACGCTGGTAAGACCCGCACCAGGTATTACGGCGTGAATGCTAATGGTACGCAAGCGGACTACTCTGCCGCCAACACTGGTCTGACATATTCGGCCGATGCGAATTATCTGATCTTCCGTGACATCGACCTGTCCAAGAACGCGGCCGATACCAACAACACCGAGTGGACTCCGCTCATGTTCTCCGGCACCATGCTCGGCGCGGTCTCCAACAGCGCAGACGCTGTGGCTAGCCTGTGGAAGGCTGTCGGCGCGGATGGCGCAAGCGTGGAGCATACCACAGCAGCTCGGCCGGTCATCAGCCATGTGGTCGTCAATCAACAGGGCAAGCAGCTGGACGTCAGCAAGCAGCAGGGCATCGGCTTCTTCGCCTCGATCACGAACAAGACCGTGATGAACAACACCAGTCTGGGCAGCGCCGGTACGGCCGTGGTGTCGAACCTCAAGCTGCAGGACGTGTCTGTGACGAATCAGGCAAGCAAGTCATATATTCAGCCGACACTGCTCGGCACACTCACTTCGGCAGTGGGTGGACTTTTGGATCTTCTGCTTAAGGCGTTGAAACTGCTGACATTCGGACAAGTAAATCTTGACCTCAATCTTCAAGGTCTGCTCACCCTGCACAAAGACAATCCTTCCAATCTCGCCACGGGTGCGTTCGCCGGCCGTATTTACGGCGATGCCAAGGTCACGGATTGTGAAGTGGCGGATGTTTCGGTATCCAGCGTAAGCCGTATGACCGGTGGTTTCGTGGGATATGTTGAGGGCGCAACCCGATACGATGCGGTCTCCGGCATCGTAGGAGCGCTCACCAAGTTACTCTCGGGGATTCTGAACATCATCCCATTCCTCGGGCTGGGCGATTTGGTGAACTGGTTGCTGTCCGACACGCTCGGACTGAATGCCTTGATTCCGGTCGGCTACTACAACCCGGTCATCTCGAACAGTTCGGTGAACGGGTTCAAAAAGAACGTGGTGATCGGCAACAAGAATAATCCGCAAGCCGGCGGCTTCGTCGGTGCACAGATTGGCGCAATCATCGAGAACTCCTCGGTGACGAGCACGAACGGTTTCACCGTGCGGGCAACGCAATACGCCGGTGGCTTCGCCGGAATAAGCCGCAATGGCAATGTAGGTGGTCTGCTCAACTCGCTTGGTATTGATTTGCTGTCTGCACTGCGTCCGCAGAGCCTCATCGAGAACAGCAACCTGACCGTCGACGGCGATGGCAAGGTCACTGTATCTGCCACGGACTATGCCGGTGGATTTAGCGGCGCGATGGCCAATGCCTACGCGGTCAATAATACGATTTCAGCCACGGCTGCCGTGTCTACTGACAAATCCCACGCCGGAGGATTCACCGGATTTGCCTCCGTGGGATGGGGCCTAGAACTCGGCACGGATGATGCCACGAACGCATCGCTGCTGAAACAACTCACCAAGGCTGTGGCCAAGCTGCTGAGCGGCAGCGGTAGTGGTGCGGGAGAACTGCTGTCCATCGTTGGCGTGAATCCCTCCGTGATTCTCGGCACGCAGATGAAGGGCTCCTTCACCGTTAAGGCTGGTGGCGATTACGCGGGCGGTCTCGTGGGAGAAGGATCGGGCACGGTGATCGGCGACTCCTCGCAGGATCATCTGCAGAACCTCACGTTCTGGAAATACAACAATCCTCGTGACTTCCCCCAGCAGCGCTCCACCACCATAGAAGGCCTTGAATCGGTCACGGCCACGGGCTCCTACGCGGGTGGCATCGCCGGCAATCTGCAACCGACAACGGTAGCTGGGTTGCTCAACAGTGTGGTGAAAATTGGCGATATCGCCACGCTCAAGAAGTTCGACCAGTTTGCCCCGTTCACCGTGGAGAACGTGACTGTTGCTGCCCCGGCATCCGGCTTGACAGTGACGGCTGGCTCATACTATGCGGGCGGTGCCATCGGATGCGCCACCGGTGGTGACGTGACCAACACCAACCTCACTAATCTGGCCACGGTCACGGCCAAGGGAGAAGCCGGCGGTTTCATCGGCTTCTCCGGACCGGGCGACGCCGTTGGCGCCGGCGGCCTTAATGTGCTTGGGCTTATCAAGCTATCCGGTCTGCTATCGGTTGCCCAATATTCTTCGGTTGCAGTCACTGCATCGAATGTGAACGGCATCGCCAACGGATTCACGGTCAAGGCGACCGGCAAGAACGAGAACAACGAGACCACCGATTACGCTGCGGGCGGCTTCTACGGCCAGGCCAACAGCACCAAGACCCGCGAAAGCCATGTGACGAACCTCAAGTCGGTCACGGCCGATACCAGCACATCCGATGGCATAGCGGGTGGCTTCGTGGGCTTCTCCACCACCGGCGGCCTCGCCGACGCACTTAGCAACGCCGATGATTCCAGCGTATTGGACAACCTCATCAAGGGCGGACTGCTGTCCGTGAACGACCTGCTCGGTGCCATGCCGTATCTGATTCCAAGCTATACGGATACCACTGTGTCGTATGTCAACGGTGGTTACGTCGAAGGTGATATCGCGGGAGGCTACGCCGGCAATTTCCAAAGCGGCAAAGTCAATCAGTTCGATAAGAAAGATCTCGAGAACGACCCAACGCTGGCAGGCGTGCAGTCCCGCGTTCAAGCCAACCCCTGGGCTGTCATCAACCTTGACCATGTGACCGGCGGCGCATACGCGGGCGGATTCGGCGGCAAGGTTGTCTCCGGCGCACTCGCTTCGGCTGGCAACGGCGGCCTGAGCCTGCTCGGCAAATTCGGTACGGTGGATCTCGCCAATCTGCTGCAGGTGGTGCAGGGCTATGTGCCGTTCATCTCCTACGCGGGCGTGCATTCCGATGCCACCACCGTGGAGACCACCAGCGGTAACAAGATTTCCGACCCGGATGATCCCGGCTTCACCGTCTCCGCCACCCGACTTGACCAATCCGATACGCAATCCGGTTCCGCCGGCGGCTACATCGGCTACGGTTCCGGTGTGCAGGTGTCCCATTCCAGTGTCACTCAACTGCGCCACACCGATGTCAAGGCACCGAAGAATCTGGAAACCACCGGATCAATCGACGACACCTATCTGAGCAAAGACAGCTCGTATGCAGTCACTGCCGCGCGGTATGCCGGTGGCTATATCGGCAAAATGGATATCGGCTCGGCAGCAGCCGTGGGCGGCGGCCTGAGCCTGCTCGGCCAGAACGTCAATCTCAACGACGTGCTGGATGTGCTCAACATTGTCGTTTCGACCATCGAGCACTCCGACGTGACCGGCGGCATCGGCGGATACTCCGTGCTGGCCAGCACCGCAGACCATAGGAACGCCAACAACAAGCCCGATCCACTGGGCATGGCCGGCGGCTTCGCCGGAGACATCGAAGGCGGCCATATCCAGGACTCCAGCTCGCACGAGTTCGTGTACATCATCGGCCAGGTATCGGCCGGCGGCTACGTGGGCACCATGCAGCCGGGAGCCGTGGCGAACGTACTCGGCGACGGCAGCGTGCTCAAGAAGCTCGTCAACCTCGACAACCTGCTCTCGCTCGTGCAGGACTTCGTGCCGACGATTCGCAACAGCTCAACCGATGCCGCAGTGTGCGGCGGCGCGGTGCGCGCACAGGCGGCATCGGATACAACCACACGCCGCGGCATGGCCGGCGGCTATGCAGGTCGTAACCGCGGCGGCCATATCTGGGGCAACAACACCGCAGCATGGAAGCAGGAGAACACCGACGGCAAATACAACGGGCCGCAACGCGTAGCCTATGCCGCGCGTATCCGCAGCGTATACGGTGCCGAAATTGCCGGCGGCTACACCGGCTTCATGGAAGCGGCCGATACCGCTGAAGGTGGTTCGCTCTCCTTGCTCGGCGGTCTCATCAAGGCCGGCAACCTCGCCGGCGTGCTGTCCGTGGTCTATCCGACTGAGGAGCACACGAAGGTCACCGGTCCGCTGCGCAATATGAGCTATGACCAGTGGAAGACCTGGGTCGATAATATCGGCAAGTACGGTGCGTATGGCAAGGAATTCACCGAGGTAGCTACGGGCGACGGTGCGGGTTCCGTTACCGACCAGGAGTCCTTGGATAAGTTCCTCGAATCCTACATCTTCGGATTCAACGTCGTCGCCGGTCGTGCGGAGTATCGGACTGGCGCGAACCTGCATGATTCCGGCGTCGCCGGCGGACACGTCGGTCTGATGCGCACCGGTACGATCACCGATGGCCAGTCGATGGATGTCAAGACCGTCTCCGCCATACGCGCGGCAGGCGGCTACGCGGGCACGATAGAATCCGGCTCGGCATCCTCGTTCGGCTCCATCCAACTATTCGGAGACAAAGGCATCAAGTTTGATCTGGGTCAGATGCTCGACGTGGCACAGGTATTCGTGCCTGCCATCAAATCCTCGAGCGTGGCCGGCTACCGCAAGGGTATGAAAATCACGGCCGCCGGCGAAGACATCACGCACGGCACCGGCAACGCCGGTGGTTACGTGGGTCTCGCGGTCGGCGGCCAGATCTGGGGCGATCTTGATCAGAACGGCCAGAAGCTTGCTGATGGTGTCACCGCTGCCGGTGCCAACGTCTCCAACCTGCGCAAGGTGGAAGGACGCAACAATGTCGGCGGATTCATCGGCGTGGCCACTGCCGGTGCGGTCGCAGATGTGGATACCAATGCATCCGAGGGATTCCTACAAGGAATCCTCGACTCGCTGGTATCGAACCCGGCAAGTCTGGTCAGCGTATTGCAGGCCACGGTTACGACGATTCGCGGTGCGCATGTGAGCTCGGATGACCCGGCATGGGGATACACGGTCGACGGCGCATATGAGAGCAAGGACGATAAGGGTAATACCACAACCAAGTATGCCCTGAACGCCGGCGGTTTCGCCGGCTCGCTGCAGGCCGCGATCCTCGGTGACAAGGATTCCGCCAAGGGCACCGGCAGTGAAGTGGATACTGCCAAGGACTCAGCCGCGCTTACAGTCACCGGGTTGCGCGCCGTTGAAAGTGGACAATACGCGGGCGGCTTCTTCGGCCTTGCCGATGTGTCCAGCGTCGCCTCCGTCGGCGGCGGCGAAGCTGGCAAGGACCAGAACACCAACCTGCTGCTCAAACTGCTCAAGGTCGGCAACGTGGGTGTGCTCGAAGCGTTCCGCACCTTCATCTACGACGGTCAGGTCAACGGCGTGAGCGACGGCATCCAGATTGTCGCCCATGATTCCACCACAAAGGGCATGCTTGACTCGAAGCGTTACACCGGTGCGGCCGGTGGCTTCGGCGGTGGACTGATCAATGGCTCTGTCAAGCAGTCCGCGGTCACCAACCTCAACAGTGTGACCGGCGTGAACTACGTGGGCGGCTTCATCGGGCATCTTGGCAAATCCGGCACGGTCGCTGCCGACAACGCACAACTCGGCACGGATGCGCTCAATCTGCTCGGTGCCACGGCCGGCGTACTTGACATCTGGGGCTCGCACGTTGGCGATTCACATGTCACCGGCATTCCGGACGGCTACACCGTCACCGCCACACACCATGGCGACGATTACGGCAAAGCCACCGACAAGGCCACTGGACGCGAGGTCGCGGGCGGATTCGTCGGCTACGCGGACCTGGCCCGAGTAAAGGGCTGCACGTCTGACAATCTCAAGAAGGTCACCAGCGGCGAGATCGCCGGCGGATTCGTCGGCGAAACCAGCCGCGCCTATCTGGTCGATACGCAGGTCAACTCGGTACTCGTGGAACTGCTCCTGCAAGTGGTGAACGCGCTGGTCAAGCTCCTATACCTCGACAAGGTGGAACAGGTCGGCGTTATTGACTTGGGCAAGTGGTTCCCGGCTATCTTCGGCAAGGTATTCGACCTCAAGGTGCTCTCGGAAGGCAATGTGCTGTACGTGAACCTGTTCGGGCTGAAGGTGAGCGTCGCCCTGTCCAAGGCCGACGCCGAAAACCAGCAGCAGACCGACGTGGCGATCGTCACCATCGGCGACAGCGTCATCAAACTGCCCTGCAGCAAGAACGGCATCGACATGGATGGGTCAGGCAGCAACCTGACCGTCCAACTCATCAAGGGCAACCGCACCCGCGTGGAACAGTCCACCGTGACGGGCATCGCCAGCGGCTATGACGTGTTCGGTGGCGGAGCGACTCAGGACACCGACGGCGTGAAGGATCTTTCCACAGGCTACGCGGGCGGCTTCGCCGGACTGAACGACGAGGGCGTGCTGGCGGACGACCACATGGTCTACGCCGACACGATCCGCGGCACCAGCGGACTGGTCGACCCGTTCTCGAACACCAAACTCAAGTCCGTATGGGACTTCAACACCATGAGCGACATCCTCGGACCGGTCGATGACGGCAACGGCGGCAAGGCATACAACACCTACCGCATCTACCGCAAGGCGGCCGCGAACGCCGGTGAGGCCCGCACCTCCGCACAGGACGGCAACAAGATCTTCTCGCGGAAGAACACGGCAGACGATGCGCTGCACACCAGACTCGATCGCTGGGAAGTGAAGCTGTTCGACGTGGTCAACACATACGACAGCGGCGCTGTGCACAGTGGTGCATCCGGCGACACTGGTGCCACATGGGTCGGCATCAAGGACGCCGTGACTGTGGCTGGTGGCAGCAGCACAAAGCTCGATGCCTACCAGTCCCCAGCCAAGGCAGTGCTCATGCTTGACGTGCCCGTATCCGACAACAACGGCGGACTCACCCCCGAACCGGACGACGGCCAGGACCCGTGCGGCAAGGACGGTTGCCGAACCATTGACCTGACCGTGCAGAAGGTGTGGAAGGATTACGGCCGAGTCACTCGTCCGGATGCCATCGCGTTGAAGATCACCGCGACCTACACCAATGATGCGGGGGAGAAGGTCACGCCGGAAACCATCCAGTGCTTCGACGGCGATTGCAACGCCGTACCGAAGACCAACGGCTGGACCGAGGTATTGGATTCCTCCGACGGTTCGCTCTGGAGCAGCACATGGCGCAAGAAGATCACGGGTCTGCCGGTGGCCTTCACCGATGATGCCGGAACGCTGCGCTACTACACGTACACCGTTACCGAAACCTGGATGATGTTCGGCAAGGGGGATGTCGTCCAGTGTGCAACCTCTGCCGGAGCTGACGCCACGGAAGGTTGCAAGACGCCTGCCGACGCCGGCTACTCGGTCTCCGTCTCCTACGCGGCGGATCCGAACAACACCACTGGCGACGTTAACAAGGAATACGTGGCCACAGTGACCAATGCCGTGCCATTGCCGGAAACCGGCGGGCAGGGAACCCAATGGTTCATGCTGTTCGGCCTGCTGCTGCTCGGACTTGGTACCGCCTGGTATTTCAAGGCAAACGCGGGCGGCGCATCCGGCCCATCCCGAAAACGAGGACGCCACGCGGTCTCGTGATGTCAAGATTTCCGTAACTCCGGTTGCGGGCACCCCAATATCAACCAACCTTACTTCTCGGCACGCAACAGTCCGAGAGGCAACAACAAGGAGAAAGGAACCAGTGATGAACTCACTGACCAAGAAGCTTGCGGCGGGCGTTATCGCCGCAGCGACGATGTTCAGCGTCGCCGGCCTCGGCGCTACCACCGCCAATGCGGCAAACGCATCTGACGGCAGCATCGAGGTGAGCAGCTCCAATGCCGAATTCAAGGGCAAGACCGTCACTGCCTACCAGATGTTCACCTATGACAAGGAAGCCGTGGAAAACGGCACTGCTACCAACAGTGGCTATGCACTGATTAGCAGCTGGGATGATTTCTTCCTGCATACTGTGCAGGTTGAAGGCGCAACTGCGGAGAACGTTTCTCAAAAGGCTTACGATTACGTTGCCAGTCTGAAGGACACTAACGTCGTTAACTTCGCCAAGAAGGCTTCCGATTGGGTCAAGTCTCAGAAGGACTTTGGTGCCTCTCTGAAGCACGAGGCAATTGCTGCTGTGAACGGCAACACCTATACCGCTACTATCAACAACCTGTCTTACGGCTACTATGTGGTAAGCCCGGCTGCCGGTTCCACCGACACCACCACTAAGCGTGGTACGGACGCCATGTTGCTGAACGTGAAGAACAGCACCCCCGTGAAACAGAACCTGAAGAGCACCTACCCGACTATCCAGAAGACCGTTCAGAACGGTAATGAGGATTCCACGCACAACAGCGCTCAGATCGGCGATACCGTGAACTTCAAGCTCGCCTCCACCGTGCCGGATATGGCCGAGTACACCAACTACACCTTCAAGTTCACCGATACCCTGTCCAAGGGTCTCACGTTGAACAACACTGCTGCAACTGGCAACGCCTTTACCGCCGTTGTGAAGATTGACGGCACCGCAGTAGACACTGGTGATTACACTGCCACGTTCACTAAGAACACAATCTCAGGCACGACTTCTCTTGAAGTCAACATGACCGATTTCAAGACCAAGCACCAGCATGATGCCGGCAAGACCATCACCGTCGAGTACTCCGCCACTTTGAACACTGATGCGGCCGTTGCGGGTAATGGTAACGACAACACCGCGAAGATCATCTACAGCAATGATCCATCCAGCAACAGTACTGGTGAAACCGGCGAAGACAAGACCTACACCTACACCTTCAACTTCGATATCAACAAGGTGGATGCAGACAACACTGATACGAAGCTTGCAGGCGCTCAGTTCGAGCTTCAGGATGCTCAGGGCCACAAGATTGCTCTTGCATCGGTGAATCCTGATGAAAACTCCTTCCGTCCGAAAGGAGCCAACGATACCGCTGCTGCGGATACAGAGGTCAAGACCAACGGCCATGGTGTTCTGAAGTTCACCGGTCTGAAGGAAGGCACCTACAAGGTTGTGGAAACTAAGGCGCCTGCCCACTATAACAAGCTGACCGCTCCGATCACGGTGGAAATCAAGGCTAACTACAACGCTGACGGCAAGCTGCTCAACTGGGGTGTTATCAAGTCCGGCGAAACCTACGACGCAGACAATCCTGCCACCTCCATAACCGTAGAAAACAAGAAGGGCATCGAGCTGCCCTCCACCGGTGGTATGGGTACGGCTTTGTTCACGGTGTTCGGCGTGCTGATCGTGGCTCTGGGCGCCGGCTGGTACGTGAAGTCCAACCGCAAGTCCTCTAAGCACGCAGCCTGAGCCGACTTGCCAAGAGGAGCATAACAACATAGGGAGGCAAGACCATCGCCTCCCCGGACAAGGAGAAGTATGAAGAGGAAGCTGCGCGGCCTTGTGCCGCTGCTGGTGATCGCGATAGGGCTGCTCGTGCTGTTCTATCCGACCATCAGCAACTTCCTCGTCATGCGGAACGCTTCGCGCGCGGTCACCAACTATGATGCCGCAACACAATCCATCTCTGATAAGCAGTATCAGCAGATGCTGGCCGCCGCGCACGCCTATAACGAACAGTTAGCCGCCAATAATGCCGGTGCCACGGATGCGCTTGCCGCAGCCGTCAACACCGAAGCAGTCAGCAAGGAATACAATAACCTCCTCAATCTGAGCGGCGACGGCATGATGGGATACATCACCATGCCCCGTCTGCACGAGACCCTGCCCATCTACCACGGTACCGCCGAGAAAGTGCTGCAGATAGGCATCGGTCACTTGGAACAGACCTCACTGCCAGTTGGCGGCGCGTCCACTCATGCGGCGCTGTCTGGCCACCGAGGGTTGCCCACGGCAAAACTGTTCACGGACTTGAACCTTATGAAAAAAGGCGACAAGTTCTATATCACAATACTTAAAGACACGTATGCGTATCAGGTCGATAAGATCACTACCGTTCTGCCGACTGATGCCAAACAACTGGCGATTGAGCCCGGCAAGGATTTGGTCACGCTCATTACCTGCACACCGTATGCGGTCAACACGCATCGGCTGCTGGTGCGCGGTCATCGTATTCCATACACACCACAGCAGCAGAATGACGCCAAATCCACATTCCACGTGGACATTCCGCTGCAGTATTTGTTGCCGTCTCTCGCGCTGATTGCCTTGCTTATTGCATGGCATTTGTGGCAGCGGCATGAGCGGCGACGCCGGCAGAGTGGGAGCGCCAAGGTCGCATCCGGTGATTCTAGCTCCACAGCCATCGAGCCGGACGGTGACTTGCCTCCTCAGCCAGCCAATACAAATAACCAATCACATTCATCACGGCGGAAAGGACCGGGCAGACATGTTAGACCCGCATAGCGGAAGCGAGTATGGTGCGGCGCGCATTGTTGCCATGATTGCCGCCACCATTACTATCATCCTCACTGGTCTTGTGTCTTTCGGCTTCATGGTGCCATACGCGCAAGCTGATTCCTTCGGCACTCTCACCATCAATGCCGTATGGGGCCGAGACACGGCTTCGCCCAAATCACTTGCCGGCGATACCTACGCCATCGTGCGCGTCGCCACCGTCACAACGAACAGCAACGGTAGCGTTTCCTCATATAAAACCGTCAGTGATTTTTCCGGTCTCACTGCCGATTGGGAACGCCTGACATCGAGCGAATATCACGATGCCGCCAAGAAGCTGGCTGCACACGCGGCGAAAAACAAGCTATACCAGCATTCCGGCACCACCAATGCAGCTGGCCAACTTACTTTCCAGAACCTACCGCTTGGCCTATATCTGGTCTCCCGCACGGATTCGGCGAAAGCCAACAAGGCATACGACTGTGATCCGTTCCTCATCTCGATTCCCGGCAGCGGAGATACGGCCGCCGATCTCAACATCACGGTAGAGCCGAAATTCAGCACCAGTACTCCGCCCACCCCGCCTGAACACGAACACAACCCAGGAGAGATGCCGGGCAATCCTGGCGTTATCGGCAATACCGGTGCCGCCGTGGGAGGTATCGCCGGTGTTGCGGCCGTCATACTTGTCATCGCATTTGCCGTGTTGAAACTACGCGTGCGATATCGCTCCGATGATACCGAGTCATCACACCAGTTCCGTGCCGACGGAGGAAAAGCATGACGCATAGCAAGGCCTCGTTCTCATCCGCACAGATAAAACGTCTGATCAAGCTGCGGGCGGTGGTGAAGGTATCGCCATCACGCATCAGGTATGCCGAGTGGTTCAAACGGGAATGCGTGATGCGCGCCGATGCCGGCGAATCGCCCACGTACCTGTTCCGTGAGGCGGGACTAGGGCCTGAGTTCATAGGCGAAAAACGTATTGAACGCTGCATGGACCGATGGCGGAAGAAAATGCAGCTGGAAGATCTGGAAGTGGCAAGCAGCCCGGAACGCCTGTTTTCTGTGGATATGGACACGGCGCAAGACAGAGAAGTCAGCAAGGTCGATGTGCGTGACGTGCGCGATCTGATCATCTGCAAGCAAACACGTTATATCGAGAGCCTGCAGCGGCAGATCGATGAGCTGCGTTTGCAGCTTGCACAGCAAACCAAGTCCAACGATATGCAATGAGCGGCATGGGACGAGTTGAATCGTCCGTAAACATAACGCGCCGAAGTCGTGGCAAAGGAGCACACATCGCGAACGACACGTAAAATCGAACACATGGAGTTGAACGAATTGCCCCAGATGGATCCGCGTGCGCTGAAGGCCACGTCTGTCAAAGCCGAAGACGAACACGCCAATTCAGCCGAACCGCAAGCACTGAAAATCACCGCCGCCAGCTCGAACCCAAAGATGTTCACGCTGCCCTGGCACAAGCCCTTGGCGACCTGGCCTAAGGACCTGCTGGCCAACCTGCCGCGAGGCATCTCCCGCCACGTCGTGCGATTCGTGCACGTGGGCGACGAGGTGTACGCCATGAAGGAGATCACGCGCCAGGTGGCCGAGCGAGAGTACGAGATCCTGCGTCGACTGCAGAAGCTCGAACTGCCAACTGTGACCCCGATCGCTGTGGTCATCGGCCGTCACACCCGTGAAGGGGAGCCGCTGGAGGCGATTCTGGTCACCCGGCACTTGAAGTTCTCGCTGCCGTACCGTGCGTTGTTCGCCCGCAACCTGCGCCCGGACACCGCCGAACGACTGATTGACGCCCTCGCCGTGCTGCTGGTGCGCCTGCACCTGGCCGGCTTCTACTGGGGCGATGTGTCCCTGTCGAACGTCCTGTTCCTGCGCGACGCCGACGCTTTCTCCGCCTTCCTGGTGGACGCCGAGACCGGTGACCTGCAAGCCCAGCTCACCGACGGCCAGCGCGAATACGATATCGACTTGGCCCGCACCAACATCATCGGCGAACTTATGGATTTGGCGTCCGGCAAGCTACTGCCCGGCGACGTGGATGAGATCGAGGTGGGCAACCGCCTGGTTGATCGCTACCACTCGCTGTGGAGCGCCCTGACCGACACCGACAAGTTCAACCCGGACGAAATGTGGAAGATCGAGCAGCGCGTCAACAAGCTCAACGATCTGGGCTTCGACGTGGACGAGCTGGAAATGAAGACCGCCGAGGACGGCAAGCGTGTGCTGGTCCGCCCGCGCGTGGTGGACGCCGGCTATGCCAACCGCAAGCTGCTGCGCCTCACCGGCCTTGACGTGCAGGAGAACCAGGCCCGTCGTCTGCTCAACGACCTTGACGCCTACCGTGCCTCCACGTGGCGTGAGGGCGAGGATCTGGAAATCGTGGCCACCGACTGGATGCGCGAGGTGTTCGAGCCGACCGTGCGTATGATTCCGCGCGAATATCGCTCCCAGATCGAGCCTGCTCAGTTCTTCCATGAGGTGCTTGACCATCGCTGGTTCCTGGCGGAGAAGGCCGGCCACGACGTGCCGATGGGCGAGGCCGTGACCAGCTACATCGACAACGCTCTGCCGAGCTACAGCCTTGACTCCAAGGCACTCGCCGAACTTAACGAAGAGGCCGATTCCGGCGTCATTGACGACGAATCCACCTACAGCGACCCGGACGACGACGGCTACAACCCCGATGACGATCCGGATGCGGCAGTGTGGAGTCATTAAGCGGACAATCCGGTGGACTGTCTGTAGGTGAGCCCATCACACAAAGAAGCCCCTCAAATAGAGGGGCTTCCGTGTATGTACAACCTATTACGGCCTCAAGCGACAATCACTCCGCCGCAGCCTTGCGCCGTGCGTTGGACACCGCGTACAGGCTGATACCCGCCGCCACTGAAGCGTTCAGCGACTCAACAGACGAGCTGATCGGGATGCCGGCAATCGCGTCGCAGGTTTCGCGCACCAGTCGGCCCAAACCGCTGCCTTCCGAACCGAGCACTACAACGAGCGGATCGGATTCAAAGCCAGTCTCGCCGACGAGCTTATCGCCGCCACCGTCAAGGCCGACAACGTAGTATCCACGCTCCTTCAAGCCCTCAAGTGCCTTAGTCAGGTTCACCACGCGCGCCACCGGCATATGCGCGGCCGCACCGGCAGACACCTTCCAAGCGGCGGCGTTCACTGAAGCGGAACGGCGTTCCGGCAGAATCACACCATTGGCACCGAATGCGGCCGCCGAACGAATCACGGCACCCAGGTTCTGCGGATCGGTCACGCCGTCCAATGCGATAAACAGCGGTCGCGCAGCAATACGGGCGGCCGCCGAATTCGCGGCCTCCATTGCCTTGGCCTTCTTCTCAGCACGATCGGCCAGCTCGTTCAGCGAGGAGTACTGGAACGGATCGACCTTCAGAATCACGCCCTGATGGTTGCCAGAGCGGGCGATACGATCCATCTCCAGACGATCGGCCTCCAGCATGTGCAGGCCGTTCATACCAGCGATTTTCACGATTTCGCGAGTACGATCGTCATGTTCAATACGAGACATGATGTACAGCGTGGAAGAAGGTACGCCTACGCGCAGTGCTTCCAGCACGGAATTACGGCCGTACACCAGATCCGAAGTATCCGCCGAAGCGAACTTGTCCACTCGACGGCGGGCTGCCAGACGCGGGTCGGCCATCTGCCGACGTTCGGCCGCTTTCTTGGCCTTGTACGCCTTGTGATAGACGCGGTCCTCGGCCTTGGGAGTGGGGCCGTAGCCCTTCAGTTTGTTGCGATGCTTGCCACCCGACCCCTTGGTCGGTCCTTTTTTGATAGCCATAGGTGCTATTGTCCCAGCACCCCGCGCCAAAACGCGGCTATTCCGCCGTCGGTAGCCGGTAAGGTATTGAGAGTGAAGAAGCAGCGTATGATATTCGGACTGTCCCTGCTGTATTGGGGATTATGGTTGGCGATTCTGATTCTGTGGATGGGTCGCTTCGTGACCTCATTCTTGTCGATATATTTGGTTTCCGCGCTGCGCCTCGATGAGGGTGTGGTGGGCACAGTCGTGGCCATGTACGGCTTCGGCGCAATCATCGGCTGCCTGTTCGGCGGTACCTTGTCCGACAGATTCGGCCGCCAATCCATGATTATCATCGGCGAAATCGGCGCAGCGGCTGCCCTGCTGGTCGTTTCCGTACTCACTGATCCTGTGTCTTTAGGCGCGGCTCTGTTCGTCTATGGTGCGTTCGCCTCGCTGCCCAGCCCGGCCATCGCCGCGTATATCGCGGATGTGGTGCCTGCCGAACGTCAGCAACGTGCATACGTACTGCAATCGTGGGCGATTAATTTTGGGTACGCGATTGGACCGATTGTGGCCAACCAGCTGGTCAAGATCTCGTATTCGCTGATGTTCTACGTTGAAGCGGCGGTGATGATAGCCGTCACGATATTGCTGATTGCGTTCTTCCGCGAGGTGCGGCATTTGGGGATTACTGTATCGGTGCCAAGTGCGGTGCGCCATGAAGACGAATGCAGTGTTACCCATGCGGAATTCGCCGGCATTGAGAGGCCGAATCACTCGGATGCCGCACCGGCTGCCAGTGTCAAGGGCGCCATGTCTCGCAATTGGCGGCGCGTGCTCACCGATACTCCATTCCTCGGCTTCTCCCTGCTGATGTTCGGCTACTTCCTTGTGTACTTCCAAAGCACCTCCGGCCTGCCCATTGCCATGACGGACCTTGGTCTAGGGCTGGGCGAGTATTCGGTGCTGCTCACCATCAATGGCGGTATGTTGTGCCTGCTGCAGATTCCCGCGATGAAACTGTTCGCGCGCATGGGCAATTCACGCGTGCTGGTGATGGGCCTCGCCGTAACCGTCATCGGCTATGCGGTGCAGGCTGCGGCCCATTCTTGGGGCGGATTCGCGCTTGCCGTAGTGCTGTGGACGCTGGGTGAGCTGGGCACATTCCCTATCGCCACCACTACGGTTGCCGCCATGGCACCCGCGTCGGCGCGCGGCACGTATCAGGGCGTCTACAACGTAGTGTGGTCGGCGTCGATTGCGCTGGCGCCGCTGATTGGTGGCTGGACTATCAGCAACTTCGGCGGTCGAACGCTGTGGATCGCCTGCACTGTTGTGTTGATTGCCGTGACCCTCGGTCTCAAGCTCACCAAAGGCTCGCGCGACCGCGCCATGGCCCGCAGTCTTCACGATTCGCTGTAAGCGTTATTCGGTTTGGAGATACGGGCAAGACCGCATATGGCGAGTGGTTCTTATCGAGAACTATTCTCTGCGCGTATGATGTATGGCATGCAATACATTCAACAAACCATCGTTGGCATTGATGGCAGCGAGGCGCGATTCTTTGGCTATGTGGCCGACAACAGCGAGGAGATGGAACCGGACCGTATACGCCCGGCCATCCTGATTTTGCCTGGCGGCGGCTACGCCATGACTTCTGACCGCGAAGCCGAGCCAGTGGCCCTGCAATTCCTGGCCAAAGGCTTCGCCGTATTCGTGCTGCGCTATTCGGTGCAGCCCAGCCGCTATCCGGTGGCTTTGCTGGAGGCTGCCGAGGCAATGCGCCTGATTCGCGCCAATGCGGATCAGTGGCATGTAAACCCCGCGCAAGTGGCCGTACTCGGCTTTTCCGCAGGCGGGCATCTGGCCGCCAACCTCGCCACCTCGGTCGGCGACGAAGACATCCGCGAACAGGGCGGCATGGACCCGGACGCCGTGCGCCCGAACGCGCTGATGCTCTCGTACCCAGTAATCACCGCCGGCAAGTACACCCATCGCGGCAGCTTCCAATGCCTGCTAGGGGACCAAGCTCACAATCAGGCTTTGCTGGACAAGTTCTCCATCGAAAAGCACATCGACGCCAAAACGCCACCCGTCTTCGTCTGGCATACCATGACCGACGACGCCGTGCCCGTGGAGAACACGCTAATGCTCATCCAGGCCTGCCGGGCCGCCGGCGTGAGCATTGAGGCGCACCTGTTCCCTGAAGGCAGCCACGGCCTGTCCTTGGCCAATGCGGAAACTGCCGGTAACGGCTTCTATGCGCACATCGTCGAATGCGTGCAGTGTTGGCCTGATTTGGCTGAGGCCTGGTTGCGTCGCCTGTTCTAGGCAAAACGCTATTACGCTGTGCGCCAAGTGCGCCACGCGGTTATGGAATAATGGCAATCGTATGCATCGGCAGCAGTTGCGCCGGTGTCCATAACCGCGCAGTCCTGTGCGTCCAGCCGGGAGAGAAAACCCGGCAGCGGCCGCAAGGCTGACTACTCCGCGGCAATACCAAGGAGAACATTATGGATGATCTCAAAGATCAATCCGCAGTGTCCACGACCGCAACGAACGGGGTCGTGGAATCGCAAGAGGTGCGCGCACAGGAAGCGCTATTGGGGGATACTGATCCAAGTCTGACCAGCGCCGCCGACGTGGCCAAAGCCCTGAACGTCGACCCATCCCACGGCCTGAGCGAGGAAGAAGCCAAGCGCCGACTGGCCAAATTCGGCCCGAACGAGCTCGCCAGCGCCCCGCCCGTACCGAAATGGAAGAAATTCCTGGCCCAATTCCAAGATCCGCTGGTCTACCTGCTGATCGCGGCCACTATTATCTCGGTGATCGCTTGGTTCATCGAAAAAGCCAATGCGCAGCCCGGCGCGGAAGGCGGCGAAGTGCTGCCGTTCGACGCCATCGTGATCATCTTGATCCTGATTGTCAATGCTGTGCTCGGCTATATGCAAGAAGCCAAGGCCGAGGCGGCCGTCGAAGCGCTCGCACAAATGACGGCCCCGCAGACCTCGGTGCTGCGCGATGGCAAGGTCATGCGCATCAACACCGCCGACGTGGTCCCCGGCGACATCATCGTCCTTGCGGAAGGCGATTCGGTCTCCGCTGATGGCCGACTGGTCAACGCGGCCAGCCTGCGCATCGCCGAGGCTTCACTGACCGGCGAATCCGTGCCGGTTGGCAAGAAGCCGGACACACTCACCGAAGCCAAGGCGCTGGGCGACCGCGCCAACATGATCTTCAACGGCACTTCCGTGACGCAAGGCACCGGCCGCGCAATCGTGACCGGCACCGGTATGAATACGCAGGTCGGCAAGATCGCCGACATGCTCTCCGCCACCGAAGATGAGAAAACTCCGCTGCAGAAGGAGATGGATTACGTCTCCAAGATCCTCGGCATTGCGGTGTGCGTCATCGCTGTCGTGGTGCTGGTGGCGCTCGCCGTGCTGGAAGGCTTCAACGACGTCCATGACGTGATTGATTCCTTGCTGTTGGCTGTCTCGCTGGCTGTGGCCGCCGTGCCGGAAGGCTTGGCCGCCATCCTGACCGTGGTGCTGGCGCTTGGTGTGCAGCGTATGGCCGCGCACAACGCCATCGTCAAGAAACTGCATTCGGTGGAGACCTTGGGCTCCGCTTCCGTGATCTGCTCGGATAAGACCGGTACGCTGACCCGCAACGAGATGACCGTGGAACGTGTGGTCACCCCGTCCGGCGAAGTGCAGATCACTGGCACCGGTTACGCGCCGGAAGGCCGCATGGTTATGACCGGCGGCGTCAGTCCTGAATCCGAGCAGGCCCAGATTGTGGCCGATGAAGTCGTCGCCACGCTCGTGGCCGGCACGCTCGCGAACGACGGCGAACTACGCGAGGAGAACGGCCGTTGGGAGATTGTGGGCGACCCCACCGAAGTCTCGCTGATCGTGGCCGCACGCAAGGTCAAGGCCGATCGCAAGATCAAGCGATACACGCGCGTTGGCGAGATTCCGTTCACCTCTGAACGCAAGCGCATGTCCATCATTGCCAAGGACAGCACCGATTCAGACAAGCTCACCGTGTTCGCCAAGGGCGCGCCCGACGTGCTGTTGAGCTACTGCACGCGCATCCGCGTGGGTGGTCAGGTCCGTAAGCTCACCGAAGGCGATCGCCAGTCGATTCTCGCCACCGTCGAACGTCTCTCCTCCGAGGCCTACCGTACGCTTGGCGAGGCCTGCCGTCCGCTGGAAACCGGTTCTTTGGCTGATGTGCCCGGTGTAAGCGTCAACGCTGCAGGCCAGGTGTCCGACATCGCCGATCAGGCCGAAGCCATTGAAACCGATCTCATCTGGAATGGCATGGTCGGCATTATCGATCCGCCGCGTACTGAGGTGCGCGACTCCGTGACCGAGGCCCATCGTGCCGGCATCCGCACGGTGATGATCACCGGCGACCACCCGCTGACCGCCGCCCGCATCGCCTCCGACCTTGGCATCATCGCCAAGGATGGCAAGGCCCTGACCGGCGACCAGCTCGACCAGCTGCCCGATGAGGCCGCGCTCGACAAGGCCACGTCCGAAGTGTCCGTGTACGCGCGCGTGGCCCCCGAGCACAAGCTCAAGATCGTCGAATCCTTGCAGCGCCAAGGCAACATCGTGGCCATGACCGGCGACGGTGTGAACGATGCCCCGGCAGTCAAGTCCGCGGACATCGGCGTGGCCATGGGCATCACCGGCACCGAAGTGACCAAGCAGAGCGCCAAGATGATTCTGGCGGACGACAACTTCTCCACCATCGTGGCCGCCGTACGCGAGGGTCGCGTGATCTTCGACAACATCCGCAAGTTCCTGCGCTACCTGCTGAGTTCCAATGTGGGTGAGGTGTTCACCGTGTTCCTCGGTGTGGTGTTTGCCGGCTTCCTCGGCATCCGCCAGCCAGAAACCGTGGGCGTCACCGTGCCGCTGCTCGCCACACAGTTGCTGTGGATCAACCTGCTGACCGATGCCGCGCCGGCGTTGGCTATGGGCGTGGACCCGCAGACCGACGATGTGATGGGTCGTAAACCGCGTAAGGTGACGGACCGCGTGATTGACGCCTCCATGTGGGGCGACATCATCTACATCGGCGTCATCATGGCCATCGTCACGCTGATTGGTATGGACATGCACCTGTCCGGCGGCTTGTTCACCGACCGCTCGGCGGATGCCATCGGCCATGAAGCGCAGATGACCGAGGCCCGTACGATGGGCTTCACGATTCTGGTGTTTGCCCAGCTGTTCAACGCGCTGTCCTCCCGTTCGCATCTGCAGTCCGCATTCGTGGGTCTGTTCTCCAACAAGTGGCTATGGGGTGCGATTGGTTTGTCCGTGGCGCTGCAGCTCGTGGTGATTTACGTGCCGTTCCTCAACGGTCCGTTCGGCACCGTGGCATTGAGCCCGATGGCTTGGGTGGAATGCATCTGCCTGGCCGCAATCGTGCTGATTGCCTCCGAACTGCGCAAGATTGTGCTACGCGCGATGGCCAAGCGTTAAGCCATCGCAATAGCCCTGATTGTGGGCATATAGCAGTGGGCCGGGCTCTGGTATTCAGAGCCCGGCCCACTGCTATATCCAAACGGCTCCTCATGGGGCGGTCGCTGAAAACGGCATTATTCCGCGAAAAAGGGAAATGTGCTAACCGCCACATGAGGAAGTTACCGCCCATGAGAAACAGGAGAACGCTGCAGACCTCAGTTGTGGCTGCCGTCGGTGCCGTCAGTAGAGGTGGAGTTGTCGCCGCCGTTATTGTTGTCGCTATTGTTGGACTCGTCTTGAGACTTCTGCTGTGCCTCTTGGTCGGCCTTCTGCTGAGCCTCTTCCTGAGCTTGCTTGGCGGCATCTGCCTGCTGCTTGGCCTGCATCGAGGCGGTGACGTCGGACTCGGCCTTCTGCAGTTTAGAAATCGCATTATTGACGTCGGATTCGGACGGACTGGTCCCGTTCATCACCGTATTGGCCTCGGTGATGGCGTTTTGCAGCGCGGTGCGGGTGTTTTCATCGGCCACACTGCCCGCGGAATTATCCAGCGTGCCCTGCGCCTGCGAAATAGCCGAGCTCAGGTTCGATTTCAGTGTGTTGGTATCGGCCGTCGCCTTTGAAGTATTAACGGCCTTGATCGCGTTGTTGATGGCATCCGTCTTGTCAGCCATGTCGCTGGCATCATTCTGCAGCTCTTTAGTGTGAGACTTCAACTCAGTGGCGTTGAGGCTGGAATCGCACTTGGCGGTGTCAGCCGGATTGCCGGCGTCTTGCAACGCCTGATTCAGCGTGGTGAGCGTATTGGCATCGGCCACATCGCTGGTGGATGTTTGCGCGCTGGTTTGGCCATTGGATATGGCGGTGGTGAGCTTCTTCTGAGCATTCGTGTACTGCTTGGCCGCTACCTTGCACTCGGCCAATGCCACGGCTTGGCTCGCCTTGCTGCTGTTGGAATGCCACCAGAGCAGGCCGGCGACAACCAGCGCTATCACGGCGACTACTGCTACGGCAATGCCAACGATCTTGCTGGTGTTCTTTTTGCCGCTACCGCCGTGACGAGGCTCGGCGCCATCGGAATCGTCCTCATCGGAGACCTGATCCAACGGAATGGAGGGAGGCATCACAGCAGGCTGAGCCTGTGCCGAAGCGGCCAGGGCGGCCGGTTGGAACACCTGTGTGGCTGCAGCATCATCGGCAGACGCTACTTGCGTTGCCGGCATGGCAACGGTCTCACCGGATACGGTGGATGATGCGCCGTATGCCTGTGTGGCCGTAGCTGAATTAGGTTGGAACACCTGTGTTGCCTCGGCATCTACCGCAGGCTGCTCGGCCTGATTGGGTTGGAACGCTTGTGTCGCGGCGTTTGAAGCTGCCGAAACAGGCGATGTCGCCGGTGCGGCTGGTGCTGCTGGCGTCACCGGCGCTGTCGGTTCCACCGGGCGGAAGCTTTGCGTCGTCTGATCCCAAACGTATTGCTGCTGGCCGGGCGCAGCGGCGATCGGTGTTTCGGATACTACTGGCTGCGTGGCTGCCGCCGGCTGTGGTGCTTGTGCGGCAACCGCAGCCAGGAATTGCGGCGAGAACGGTTGCGTCATGGCCGGATCGATGGGCTGCGTCGGCTGAGCGGCTTGTACGGTCGGCACAGCTTGCGTGGGTTGTGAGGCATACGCTACTTGCGCGGGCTGCACAAACTGTGTGGGCTGTGTGGGCTGTGCAAACTGCGTCGGCTGTGCTGCCTGCACAGATTGCGGGAACTGCAGAGCCGGTGTGGCTTGTGCCGTGGGTTCTGTGCTATATGCTGCCGTCTCTTGCCCGGGAATCGGAGGAACCGTTGGCCTGACCGGCTTTTCGGGCTGCTGGAAGTCGAACTGGAACCCGCCATCGCTGTTGGTCATGACATCTCCTTGGGATTAAGCAAATGGCCGGCATCCGCCGGCCGAATGGTACGTCGCAACGCTCAGTCGTCGATGTGCGCGCGGTAGAAATTCTCGTAGGAACGGCTCGGCGTCGGACCCCGCTGGCCCTGATAATGCGAGCCGGTGCCCTTGGAGCCATAAGGGTGCTCAGCGGGCGAGCTCAGCTGGAAGAAGCACATCTGGCCGATTTTCATGCCAGGCCATAGTTTGACCGGCAGCGTCGACACATTAGACAGCTCAAGCGTAATATGCCCCTCGAAACCGGGGTCAATGAAGCCCGCAGTCGAATGGGTGAGAATCCCCAATCGGCCCAGTGAGCTCTTGCCTTCCAGACGGGCGGCAATGGACGGGTCCAACTTGACGTATTCCCACGTGGAACCCAGTGCGAACTCGCCGGGGTGCAAAATCCACGGTTCGTCGGGAGCCACCTCGAACTGTTCGGTGAGCGCGCCTTGGTTTTCCGCCGGATCGACATAGGTGTAGGCGTGGTTATTGAACAAACGGAAGTACCGATCCAATCGCACGTCGATGGAAGCGGGCTGCACCATTTCGGGGGTCCACGGATCAAGTGAGATATGACCTGCGGACTGTGCGGCGAGAATGTCGCGGTCGGACAGCAGCATGTGAAAAACTCCTTGGGCAAATAAATACTGCCTTCAAGTCTAGCGCCTTGGGCGGAAACGTGAGAGGCTCCTCACGCTTCCGCGGTCCATCAATCGCAAGTATTCTCAGGTTTTTCTCAGAGAAACTTAGAGGTAGACCCAGAAAGCAGTGGTTATATAAAAGATGTCAGCGGAAAGCTGATCAGGAGCCGCAGCAGTTCCCGACAATTGAACCCCCTTTCTTCTTCTCTCTCCTTTCTCTCCCCGGCGGGCAACCGCCGGGGTTCTTTTTGTGCCCTGAATCATTCCCCCGAATGACCGCCATTCCCAAGCCATAGCGGTACACTAGCTGTGTAATCGGCAGGAAAGGGGGCACCGATGGCCCGCAACGATGAGGACTACGATTTCTTCGGCGATGGTCAGTATGACGATTCGCGCAGCTCACGTCGTGCACAGAATCGACGCCCATCCAGACGGGATGCCGGACGGCGATTCGCCGCTACAAAAGCCAGCAGCCCAACGTCGATATTGTGCCGCAGACTTGCCGTTGTCAGCGGACTGCTAGCCGTCGTGGTATCGGCCACCTCGGCGGTTCATGAGATCGCGCCTTACGCCATTTCCTTTATGACGGCAGTGCCAGGACGATACATTGCGTTGATGGCGGCGGTGCTTATCGGCATCACCCTGATTCTGGTCATCGCTGCGCGAGTCACCATGCCTCGGTACGCCACTCACGGGGGAGTGGGCGCGGGCGGCATCATCGCACTGGTGTGCGCCATAGTTTGCTTGGTTATCGGCGTGGCCGTGGGCGTATTGTTCCCGGAAGGACTGATTCAGCAGTCGAACGACAAGGCACCCGTCGAAGATACCGCACAGATGGAGCAAGGCATCGAACAAGCTGCCGGCGCGTGCAAAGAAGGATGGCAGGGGCTTGATACGGGCGGTTTGCCGGGCATCACCACCGTACAGATGTGCACTGATCCGAGAGTGGCCTTCGTATCCTTTGAATCGGAATCGTCCGCAGCCATCAGCCGGGCACCTATCGAAAGCAAGATTTCCGAACTGCTGAGCCAATACGCTGATAATGAGCAAACGAAAGGTGATTGGCGATTGCTGAACGGCAAACGCTGGATGGTGTTCGGCGAGGCCAGCAAGATGACCGCACTGCAGCAGCAGTGGGGCGGCGAACTTGAGACAATCACCGCAGCCGCAGATACCGCAGACAGCGGTAACGCCTGACAGATTGCCGGTATCCCTTGAAAAGTCCCAAGGCGATTCGGCGCGGATTACCCAATGTGATTGAAATCATGGTCCATCGTTTTCCGCACAGCGCGCAAGACCTCTATATTGGAATGGTATGAGCAAAGAAGCGAATGCCAGCCAGCCTCTGATCGGCCGCGAATCCACCACTGTGCCCGGACGTTTTGGCGAGCCACTCACCGTGGAACACAGCGTCACCTCGCGCGGCGGCTTCGACCAGCATGCCGCGCATCCGCTGTTCCTGTGCCTGCACGGATGGGGATCCAGCGAAGAAGACATGGCGGACATCATGCGCCTCATCGCTCCATATAACGATTTCGTGGCATTGCGCGGGCCGCTGACACTCGCGCCGGCCCGTGAGGGCAGTCTCGACCCCGGCAACTACGCGTGGTTCCACGATGCCCTGCCTATCGGCGATGATCGTGACTACGACGCGTATGCCGCCGCCACAGCAGTCGACCGATGGGTGGCCGACAACATTCCCGCCGACCGTGACGTGGTGCCGCTTGGGTTTTCGCAAGGTGGGCTGGTCGCCGTGCATTTGTTGCGTATCAATCCCGAGCGGTATCGGGCCGTCGTCTCCCTGTCCGGCTTCAACGCACCCGGTCAGGTGCCCGGCACGGCCCCCGCCGACTCTCGCCTGGCCGATTACGATATCCCCGTGTTCTATACGTACGGCAAGAACGATGGCGTAATCCCAAAATACGAACTGTTCGCCACCGCCGCTTGGCTGGAAGAGCATACGTGGCTGAAAACCAAGAGCTACCACGGTCTGGATCACAATGTGAGTCTTGAGGAGTTCGCCGATTTGCGCCAGTGGCTACTTGACAACGACATTACCTCTGGCGTGCTGTAGTCAGCCGCCATCACTGGAATTGGCGCGGCCGTCGCAGCAATCGGACATCGAGGGCGCTTGTGGCTGACTCGGTCATAGACTGTTCTCCCATGAGCGAAGTGAGCACTGCAAGCACTACTGCACATACTGAAGAGAATCATACGGAAATAGCAATCCCCAACTTGGCTCCCCTCAGAGAAGGGAGCAAGGGAAACTAGATGCCGGAATCAGCGTCCACTTGCATAACGTAGATGTTGCGCCTCAGGGAGCGGGCTTGGGCTCGGTTGATGTCGCCGGCTTCGTACATGTCCTGAATCATACCGAGTTCGATACCGTAGCTCTCGCGCTTTACGTCCTCGACCTGCGTGATGGTTTCCGTAGTGCCGCTCATGGTCGGACGTGCCTGCAATGAAGCCTCGGCACGACGATAATCCAGCAACAGTGCCGAACAATGCTCGGTGTTGTACGTATCCTGGCCCATCTCGTCAATAAGCCGGCCGATAACATGATGAATCGCCTCGACCTGCAGTTCGCGGGTGCGCGCGAAAATCTGGTCCTCGCTCACCAATGGTGTGGTATGGCGAATCTTGGACACCGTGCGTTTGGCGTAATTGCTCATCTGCCGCTGGAACATGCGTACACGACCGCGAATCTGCGATACCGCGTGCCCCGAAGTCGGATCAGTGGAAGTGTGACGCAACGTATTCATAATCTGGTCAAGCATGCGCTCGCAGGTTTCGACGTTCAGCTCTTGCGTGGCCGTATCCGCCGCCGGATGTGCTTTGGTGTCGGCAAGCCGGTCGCGCACGAATTCCTTTTCCCAATGCAGCGCTTCGATCTGCAATTGCTCGAATCCCTGGGGATCGGTATCGCCGATGCGCTGCTGCAATCGCCCGATGCGCTTGGTGTACTGGTCGATTACCATCAGAATCGCACGACGATTCTCTGGCGTGATGCGTCCGGTCAATTCCTCCACCGTGGCGCGTAACACATCGATGGTCACCGGAATTATTTCCGCGCTGGGATCCTTGCCACGGTTCGGAGCCAATAGCGGTAACAGGAAGTTGGCCAGCAGCAAGGTCACGATAATCACGCCTGACGCAATGAAAATCAGCTCGTCACGCATCGGGAACGGCGCACCGCCGGCAATGTAATACGGGATGGTAAACATCAATGACAGCGTGATGGTTCCCTTGGGGCCGCCAAAGGTCATCACTGCGGCCGAGCGCCAGCGTTCGGGTGTCATTTTGCGGCGCTGGCCGGTGATTGTATCTCGCGCAACGCGCAGCATGGCCGCAATCCAGAAGAATCGAAGCGCGATTACCACCAGAGTGACCAGCAGAATAATGCCGATCAGCACGGTATTGCTGATATACGGGTCAGACCAGCTGGCCCTCATGGCGCGCGGCAGCTGCATGCCCAGAAGAATGAACACCGCACCGTTGAGCGAGAAACTCAGCACACCCCATACTGAAGTGGAAACGATATTCGTACGTGCCACATTCGGCCCCACGCCGGTGCGGTCGAATCGGATGAACAGGCCAGCGGCCACCACCGACAGAATGCCGGACACATTGAATTCCTCCGCGCCCAAATACAGCAGGAAGGGCAGGAACAGTTCCATCAGAATACGTGTGGTAGTGGTTTCCCAGCCGAGGGATCGCACGGTCTCGAATAGCCAGTTGGCCGCTGCTGCTATCACCAGGCCAAATAAGGTGCCGCCAAAGAAGGAGATCACGAATTCGCCGGCGGCCTGCCCCACGGCGAATTCTCCAGTGAAGGCGGCGGCCAGAGCGAACTGGAAGCCGACGATGCCGGAAGCGTCATTGAAGAGTGATTCGCCTTTCAGCACGCTGCGCTGACGCTGCGTCAGCGAGGCTTCTTTACCGAGGGAGCTGACGGCCACCGCATCGGTCGGGCCGAGTGCCGCGCCGAGTGCTAAGGCTGAGGCTAAGGTGATGGACGGCCAGACGGCATGCAAAGTGAATCCGACCGCCGCCATCGTGACGATAGCCAGTCCGATAGCCAGCGATAGGCTCAGATCCAGCGTTTTCAGCAACGCCGACTTATCGATTTCGTGCGCTTCCAGATACAGCAGCGGCGCGATAAACAGCACCATGAACAGTTCCGGGTCGAGCGTTGCATCCGGGAAAAACGGCAGATACGTAACCAGCACGCCCAGCACAATCTGGACCAGCGGCGTGGAAACCTTCGGTACGAAGCGACTGGCAAACGAGCTCACCACCACCGCCGCAATGATGCATAGGATGAGCTCAAATACCGCCATGTTGCCGCCTTCTCCCTTAAATTTTTCTCCACCAAAAGTATATGGGAACCATGAAGAAAACGTTAAGCTTGCGGCCGATTATGCACATCATGAGACGATATGAGAAAAAGGCATACACTCGTTGGTATGGAATATGACGAGGCGATGCGCCGCGCACTGGAACTGGCCGGTCAGGCTGCAGCCGCTGGTGACGTACCGGTTGGTGCGGTGGTGCTGGATGCGGCCGGCCAGATTGTCGGGCGCGGATACAACACGCGTGAGGCTGATGGTGACCCGCTTGCCCACGCCGAAATCATCGCCATGCGTCAGGCGGCCCAAGCCTTGGGCGCCTGGAATCTCGCCGATTGCACGCTGGCCGTCACACTTGAGCCGTGCCCGATGTGCGCGGGTGCCTGCATCCAGACCCATATCGGCACCATCGCGTTCGGTGCCTGGGATCCCAAGCTCGGTGCATGCGGTTCGATTTGGGATATTCCGCGCGATCCGCATATCGGCCATAGTCCTGAAGTGCACGGCGGCGTGTTGGAAGGCGAGTGTCAGTCCATCCTGACTGATTTCTTCGCCCAGCGGCGATAGACACGGACGCATTACTTACCTCACGCAACCAACACGCGGCACCAAGGCAACATATTCCATTTCTTCTACCATCGAAACCAGTAGTGCAATGCAAATCCACACACGTCGAAGGAGACAATATGGCCGAGAACACCTCCACTTTCACCGGCGCCGCCGCTGACGGCACCGCACTCACCGCCGTCTACCTGACCCAGCCCGCCGCCAATGTGGCGATCGGTCTGGTGTTTGCCGGCAGCGACCTGCCGCACATCGTCCACTGGGGCCGCCCGCTGGCCAAGCCCGACACCCTGCTGGCCGCCTATGACGCCCTGAAGCCGCAGCGCGTGTCCGGCGCGCTCGACGACACCGCCTGGCCGTCTATCCTGCCCACCCAGGCCGAAAGCTGGATCGGCGAGCAGCGCGTGGTGCTGCGCCGCGCCGGCGTCGAGCTCTTCCCCAAGTTCACCGTGACCAATATCAAGGCCGGCGGCGTGCTGGAAGCCACCCTCGATGCCGTGTCCGGCGAAAGCTACACCGATGTGGCCGGCCATGCCCGTGCCACCGGTCCGGTCCGCGTGCCCGGCGTCATAGTCACCGCGCGCGATGAGGAGCAGGGCGTGGAAGTCGAATGGCACCTCGAACTGCTCCCCGGCGGCCTGGTCCGTCAGAAGGCCACCGTAACCAACCTGTTCGGTGCAGACGCCGGAGCCCCGCTCGAGATCGGCAAGATCGAGCTCGGCTTCCCGCTGCCCGAATCCGCCGGCGAAATCCTCACCACCACCGGTCACCATCTACGTGAACGCAGTCCGCAGCGCCAGCCGCTGACCGTCGGCCGTTTCGAAAAGCCGCAGCTCGCCGGCCGCCCTGACTTCGACGCATCCCTGCTCCTGACCGCCGGCGTGCCCGGTTTCGGCTTCGAGCATGGCGACGCCTATTCGGTGCACGTGGGCTGGAGCGGCAACTCCGTGCTGTCCGCCGAACGTCTGCCCTACACAACCGGCGTGATCGGCGGCGGCGAACTCCTGTTCGGCGGCGAAGTGACGCTCGCTGGCCCTGGCGAAGGCCAGAACTCCTACGACACCCCGTGGCTGTTCGGCTCCTATGGCGATGGTCTCAACGAGATCGCCGCCCGATTCCACTCCTACGTGCGCTCCCTGCACCCGCGCCTGTTCTCGCACGGCCGTCCGGTGATCCTCAACACATGGGAAGCCGTGTACTTCGACCACAACTTCGATACGCTGAAGGCGCTCGCCGACAAGGCCGCCGACTCCGGCGTGGAACGATTCGTGGTGGACGACGGCTGGTTCGGTTCCCGCCGCGACGACACCTCCGGCCTCGGTGACTGGCAGATTGCGCAGGACGTCTGGCCCGATGGCCCGAAGTCCCTGAAGGCGCTCGCCGACTACGTGCACGCCAAGGGTATGGAATTCGGCTTGTGGTTCGAGCCGGAAATGGTCAACCCCGATTCCGATGTGGCCCGTAACCACCCTGATTGGATTCTCTCGCCCACCGCTGGCCGACTGCCGCTGCAGGGCCGCACTCAGCAGGTGCTCGATCTGACCAATCCGGATGCGTTCGACTACATCTACGGCTGCATGGACCAGCTTGTCGGCGAGCTTGGTATCGACTACATCAAGTGGGACCACAACAAGCTCGTCACCGAGCCCGGTTCCCGCCGCTCCGGCCGCCCGGCCGTGCACGCGCAGACCCTTGCCGTCTACAACATCTTCAAGGGCCTCAAGACCGCACATCCGGGCCTTGAGATCGAAAGCTGCTCCTCTGGTGGCGGCCGCGTGGATCTTGGCATCCTGGAGCACGCCGATCGTATCTGGGTCTCCGACTGCGTGGACCCGGTCGAGCGCGCGGACATCCAGCGCTACACCTCGCTGCTGGTGCCGCCGGCGATGATGGGCGAGCACGTGGGCGCCAGCCCCGCACACTCCACCCAGCGCGCCACCAGCCAGGAACTGCGCATGGCCATGGCGTTCTTCGGTCACATGGGCATCGAATGGAACCTGTTGAAGGAGCCGGACGAGGCGCTCGCCAAGCTGGCCGTGTGGGTGGCCGAATTCAAGAAGCACCGCGACTGGTTCGCCATCGACACCTGCGTGCACGCCGACTCCAACGATCCGGCCGTGCGCTTGGATGGCATGGTGATGCCGAACCGTGACGCCGCCATCTACCGCTTCACCCAGCTGACCACCAGCCAGACCTATCCGGCCGCGCCCGTGCATCTGCCCGGACTTGACCCCGAGCGCACCTACCGTGTCAGCCCGCTTGACCCGAGCTTGGATTTGACCGGTCTGACCAACGGCCAGAGCACTCTCGGCTGGTGGAACGAGGAAGGCGTAGTCCTGACCGGCGAAGCCCTGCAGCGCTACGGCATTCGTCCCCCGTCCCTCCACCCCCAGCAGGCAGTATTGCTCAAGGCTGTGGCGTTAAGCTGACAGCCTAGTAGGCTGTCAGTAGCCACGGCCTGAGCGAAGCGACAGCTGAGCGAAGGTGGGATTGAGCCTTGCCGATAGGCAAGTCCGTAATTGCTGGTCGTGGCGGAGTAACTGTGGCGAAGCAACGTTCTTGGCTTCCCTCTCTGAGGGGAGCCAAGAACGGCCTACCCAATATGCTTCACGATTACGCGACTGGCGGCGGCTTTGGCCCAGAGCTGCCAGTCGTGGTTCATAATCGTGAACTTGACCGGCTGGGTCTGGCTGTGACGGTAGAAACGAATGCCGTCACGTAGCGAATCGGTGCCGAGCTTGGCCAAAAACGCGGACTCCCCGGCAATCATCACATGCCCGGGCATCGCGATATTCGCCACCGTAGCCACCAGCGATCCCAACCGGAAACACGTCCGGTTCACCAACTGCGTGGCCTGCGGCACGCGTTCCTTGGCATCGCGCGCAAAGTCCTCAAAACTGACCGCGCGACCCACAATCGCAGAGTACTGTTCGGCGATTGAATCGTCAGTCAAGCATTGTGAACAGCCGATATGTCCGCTGGTGCAGCGCGGCCCCTCCGGATCGATAAGCACGTGGCCCACCAGACCATAGCTCTTATCCGGGTACTGCACTGGCTTGCCGTTCACGGCCAGCGAATAACCAACACCCACGCCGATGGTCACCACGGCGAACATATCCACGCCGACACCCGGCCCGAACCAGGAGGCATCCACCAGCAGAGAATCGATATCATTGAACACCCCGCACGGCAGGCCGGTCGCCTCTGTGACCATCGTCCCCAAGTCCGTGGCCCCGTCCCAATGCAGGAACGGCGCGAACGTCACAATCGAATCGTCGACCACATGCCCACCTACCGCAACGCCCACCGCAGTGGGGGAGGGTAGTCCGGAAGAGGCGATATCGGCGGAACATTCGCGCACCAGCCGCGTGATGGCCGACACCACATACTCAGCCGACTGATCCGCCCCGATCGGCACCTCGTGCCGGCCGGACACCACCTCGCCATGCGCGTTCACCGCAGCGGCCACAATCGACATCCCATGAACCTTGACACCAATGAAGGTGCGTGCGTTCGAACACAACACCAGCGAAGTCTGCGGGCGTCCGCGACGATCCGAACTTTCCCTTGGCGTGAATCGCTCGGGCAGCTTGCCTGACGGGCCGGTCTCGGCCGGAAGCTCCTCGATCACCCCGGCGTAGATCAGATCGCTGGTGATGCGGGACAAGGCCCCTTGGCTCAGTCCCAGCATCTGTGCCAACGTAGTGCGGGCTATCGGCCCGTATTGGGCAATTGCCGCCGCCACGCGATGCGTATGCTTGGATCCGGAAAACCACTGTGGAATCGCGTTGACATCAGACATGCAAGCCCCTTCGCTGTATTTATTGCGTTAATCACAAAATACCGCGCTTTTTGTTGCTTGCGCAAGTGGGCTCGCTGGCGCTGGAAATGAAATGGCCGAACCGTTACCTTGGAAAGTGAAAGAACCGCCGGCACCGAAGCCGGAGGAAAAGAAAGATAAAGGAGTCAACAATTATGCTGTCCGATTCCCCACATGCAACGCCTAGACTGAAGCGTCTGGCCGTGCGCACCGCCGCCGTGATGTGCGCGATCGCCGTCGGGTTCGGCCTGGCAGGCTGCGGCTCCAGCACCGCAGGCACCGTCACGCTGGATTTCTTCCAGTTCAAGTCCGAGGCCGCCGACCAGTTCAAGTCCATGGTCGCCGACTTTGAGAAGCAGAACCCGACCATCAAGGTCAACATCAACAACTCCGCCAACGCCCAGACCGATCTGCGCACCCGTTTCGTCAAGAATCGTGTGCCGGACGTGATCACCTTCAACGGCGACATCAGCTTCGGCAACTTCGCCGCCTCCGGTGTGTTCTACGACTTCACCGATGAACCCATTGTGGACACCCTCAACCCCGGCATGGTGCAGATCGCCAAGAATCTGGTGCAGACCACCGATTCCTCCAAGAAGCGCCTGTATGGCCTGCCCTTCGCGGGTAACGCCTCCGGCTACATCTACAACAAGGCTCTGTTCCGCAAGGTTGGCCTTGACCCGGAGAATCCGCCGACCACCTGGAGCGAGTTCACCGATATGCTCAACACCTTCAAGGACGCCGGCATCAACCCGCTGCAGGGTTCCGTGGCCGACGCCTGGACCACCCAGGCACCGCTCGCCTCCCTGGCCGGCACGCTGGTTCCCGAATCGAAGTACACCGAGCTCAAGCAAGGCAAGACCACGTTCCAGGAAGTGTGGAAGACCTCAGTCGAGAAGGAATCCGAGCTCTTCACCTACTCCACTGCGGACACCGGCGTCACCTACCAGCAGGGCACGCAGAACTTCGCCCAAGGCAAGGCCGCAATCATCCCGCTCGGCACCTACGCCATCCCGCAGATCCTGCTGATCAACCCCGATATCGAACTTGGTTTCGCCCAGATGCCGGCCACCGATGACGCCAGCGAGCAGATCCTCACCGCCGGCGACGACGTGATGCTCACCATCGGTGCGAACACCAAGCACCCCAAGGAAGCGATGAAGCTCGTCGAGTTCCTCATGCAGAAGGATCAGCTTGACGCCTACGCCGACGCCCAGTCCGCCATCACGCCGCTGAAGGACACCTACTTCGGCAACGATGCGCTGGAAACCGTGCGCCCGTTCTTCGAGGAAAACCGACTGGCCGACTTCTGCGACCACTACATTCCTTCGTCCATCAACATCGGCGGCTACCTGCAGACCATGGTGACCTCCGGCAACACCGACCGCTTCCTGAACCAGATGCAGACCGAATGGGACAAGGTCCAAGCCAGGACCTTCGAGTGATCGGTAGGAGAGGAGAACATCATGTCACACGCAACCGCAACCAAGACCGCTGCCAAGAAACCGGCCAAGAAGAAGGTCTCCGCCTTCTCCACCCGCAAAGTGGACCCCGCCTACTACTGGATGGTGGTTCCGGCGGCCATCATCTTCGCCTTCTTCCTGTACCTGCCATTTCTTGATGGCGTAAAGTATTCCTTCACCAACTCGCAGGGCTACGGCGATTACAAGTTCATCGGACTGAAGAACTACATCGCCCTCTTCCAGGACAACCGAGTGGGCCATGCCTACCTGTTCACGTTCCTCATCGCCATTCTCATCACGGTGCTGATTAATGTGATCGCCCTGTTCCTGTCGGTGCTGCTGAACTCGAAGATCGCCTTCAAGAATGGCTTCCGAGCCATCTTCTTCATCCCCTACACCCTCTCCGTGCTGGTCATCGGCTACGTGTTCAAGTACATCTTCATGAACCCGCTGCCCGAGCTCGGCAAGGCGCTGGGCATCAAGTGGCTGTCCACCTCGCTGTTGACCAATGAGCAACTCAGCTGGATCCCGATCGTCTTCCTCGCCGTCTGGCAGGGCATCGCCTACTCGGTGCTCATCTACCTCGCCGGCCTGCAGACCATCGACGATGAAATCTACGAGGCCGCCGCCATCGACGGCGTCAATGCCTGGCAGAAGTTCTGGAAGATCACCTTCCCGCTGATCGGACCGTTCTTCACCATCAACCTCGTGCTGTCCATGAAGAACGCGCTCGGCACCTTCGACCAGGTCGTCGCCTTGACCGAGGGCGGCCCGAACTCCTCCACCGAAACCGTCACCTACCTCATCTGGAAGGGTGGCCTGACCGGTGGCGAGTACGCCTACCAGACCGCAAACGCCGTGCTCTTCTTCATCGTGCTGGCGATCATCGCCTTCGTGCAGCTGCGCATCTCCCGCAGCCAGGAACAGATCTGATTTAGGGGAGGATAAGAAATGACTACTGCAACAGTTACCCCGTCCAAGTCCGGCAAGCCCGCCAAGTTCCGCAGAGACCACAAGATCAACTGGTGGCTGACCGCCGCCGTGGCCGTGCTGAGCCTGACCATTCTGATCCCGCTCTACTTCACCATCGTCACCGCGCTGAAGACTCCGGCCGAAGCCGGCACCTTCGCCCTGCCCACCTCGTGGCAGTGGCACAACTTCGCCGACGCCTCCGCCAAGGTCAACTACCCGAAGGCCGCGCTCAACTCCGCGATCATCACGGTGGCCGCCGTGGTGCTCACCCTGCTGACCAACACCTTCGTGGCCTACGCCGTGGCCCGCAACATGGACAAGCGCTTCTTCCGCTTCCTGTACTACTTCTTCATCGCCGCCATGTTCGTGCCGTTCCCGGTCGTCATGCTGCCGATTGCGAAGCAGATGGGCTCCCTGCACCTGGACAACCAGGTCGGCCTGATCATTCTGTACACGGTGCTCGGCCTGGGCACGAACCTGTTCATCGCCACTGGCTTCATCCGTTCGATTCCGGTTTCGCTGGAAGAGGCGGCCCGAATCGATGGCGCATCCACGTGGCGCATTTTCTGGACCATCATCTTCCCGCTGATGAGCCCGATTAACGCCACCATCGCCATCCTGACCGCACTGTGGGCCTGGAACGACTTCCTCCTGCCGTTGATCATTCTGACCGATCAGTCGAACCAGACCATCCCGCTCGCCCAGTACGTCTTCAGCTCGCAGTTCGCCACCAACTACCCGATGGCCTTCTCCAGCTACCTGATGGCCATGGCCCCGATCCTCATCGTCTACATCTTCGCCCAAAAGTGGGTCGTCGGTGGAGTCATGCGAGGCGCTGTGAAGTAGTGCAGCTCCACCCAAGCCTCCTTCGGTTTTCCGCCGAGGGGGGCTTTTCCCATATCGCCTATTCCCGCACTGGCCCACTGGTCGCGCCGGGCTCGACCGCCACAGGTACAGTCGTATGAGGGTCGTCCAAGGTCTTCCCCTCAACCAAATTCAGTGCCTTGCGTGCGGCAATCTGTCCGATTTCGCGCGGGGGAGTTGGCACCATGGTGCTTAATCCAATGGATTCCGCCACGTCGGACCCATCAAAGCCAAAGACCGAAACGTCTTCGGGGATTCGTACTCCGATTGCCTGCAACTCATGTACCACGCGCAATGCGTAGTAGTCAGACCACACGCAGATAGCGGTCGGCCGCTCAGGCTGCGCGAGCATGGTGGCGATGACTTGTTTGGCCGAGCGTGGTGATTCCGAGTCGATGAAGTGGATGCCGCAGTCGGTGAGGCCAAGCGAGACTATCTCATCTTTGTATCCGCGTGCGCGTGCATCGAATCCCCATTCCTTGCCGGTCAGCGGATCGGTGCGCCCCACATAGCAGAAACGACGATGCCCGAGGGCCGCAAGATAACGCACTGCCATGGCTTCGGCCGCCTCGTCATCAATGGCCACGGAGGCTTGGCAGCAGCTGATATACGGCGAATTCACCGAGACGATGGGCATACCCATGCTGGCCAACGTGTCGGCTTCCTCATCGGTGGCGGAAAATCCGGATACGATGAGGGCGTCGGCGTTACGATTGGCTGGCAGCCGAGTAAAGAATTCCGCACGCTCCTCGACGCTGCCGGCTCGGTATACGGTCAAGTCATAGCGTGCGCGGCTCAGTTCGTCATACAGCCCGTCGAATAATTCGCCCATGAACCAGCCGGCCAGCCGTTCGCGAGCCAGCATGGCAATGCGATTGGTGCGTCCGCTTGCCAGCGCCGCCGCCGAGCGAGACGCGGTGTAATTCAGCTCTTTGGCCGCTTTCAGCACCTTATCCCGCGTAGCTGCTGCCACGTGATCCTTACCTCGCAAAGCGCGGGATGCGGTAAAAGTTGAGACTCCGGCCGTGAGAGCTACGTCGTTGATGGTCGCGCGTTTCATGGTGAATGGGTGGCCGCCTTGTGGCTGTTACCCGGTCGTCCTTCCTCTGGCTGGTACCTGTTGTTTCGCTGTTGCAATAATGATATGCACATCATCAAATGCGGACGTTGTCGATGTTTAATCTCGAGGTGCTGGGCCTGTGGTGCCGCGCAACATGAGCGTCGTGGGAACAACGATGCAACTTTCTGTCAGAATTTCGCCTCGTGATAATCGGATTGCGGCATCTGCCGCTAATGCTCCGTAGGACCGAGGGTCGTGCCGAACGGTTGATATATTGAGCGCTTGTGCCATTGGCCAGTCATCGAATCCGATGACGGATATGTCCTCAGGTACGCGGAATCCGTATGAGCGAAGCGCATGGACTAGAGGAATGGCATTCTCGTCGCTGATGCAGCATACGGCGGTTGGGCGAGGGGAGAGTGCGAGCAGGCTACTGAGTGCCTCTGCTCCGGCAAATTCGTTGTCCTGTACTGCGATGATGTATCCGTCGGGCAAGTTGAGTCCCTCAGCCGCCATGCCAAGACGGAACCCTTCTATACGTTGGTCAGCTTCCCATATGAATCCGTTACTGTCTTGCTGCTTGCAGATAAAGGCGATATTGCGATGTCCCAGTCCTGCGAGCTGATGAACGGTTTGTCGCATTGCTATAATTTCGTCTACGCCGATGGAAATCATATCTCGCTGTTCCGTAAGCCCGATGGTGTTGACACCGATGACTGGCATACCGAGTTGTTCTAAGGTTCGCCTCTCTGTCTCGCTGATGTCGAAGGAGGAGATGATGACCGCGTCTGCGTTGCGCTTCACTGGCATTGAGGAAAAGAAATCGCGTCTTTGATCGGCGTTTGCAAGTCGGTATGATAGCAAGTCATATCCTTGGGATGCGAGCACGGAATATACGCCTTCGGCTAGTTGTGAACTGAACCAGCCAGCCAGTGAGTTACCTACGGTAAGTGCTATACGATTTGTCTTTCCCGTTCGCAGCATGGAGGCTGTTTTCGATGCTGAAAACCCCAACTTTGCACATGCATCAAATACCTTTTGCCTAGTAGTTTCCGATATGCGGTCACGTCCGTTGATTGCACGAGATACGGTCGCCGCAGAGACTCCAGCCTCCTTGGCTACTTCATAGATTGTTGGTTCGCTCATGGGATCTCCTGCATTGCGTAATCGATTGTATTGTATCTGGATTTTGAAGTTAAGGCCACCATTGGTGTGATGCAAGGTTGACGGGTTCCGCAAAAAGATGTACGATGTGCGTAATCGATATCGCAAATATATTTTATTGCCGCCGAAAAATGGTGACAGTAAAGAGAAATATCGATTGCATATGATGAGGATGCAAGGAGGTAACCGATGAATAGGATTATGCGTAACAGCGGCGCGGCGCTTGCTGCGATATTTATCGCTGGAAGTCTGACTGCATGTGGTCCCGGCTCGGCAAGTAGCTCACGAAGTGATACAAATCCTACTGAGGTCAGCACTGATTTAGGTAATAAAAAATATGAGCTGACTTTGTGGGATGGAGCGGGTCTGAAGGCTGTAGATGAGGCGCTGATTGCCGGGTTCGAAGCGAAATACCCAAACATCACCATCACGGGACAATATGATCCGGATAATGTCTCTGGACAAAATGGCCCGCGTGTGATTTCAGCAAAAGATGCGCCGGATATCGCCCGCGTCACCGACATGAATTCAGCGGTTCGTGGCAACCATTTGGTGTCTTTAGAGGCATATGTGGATGCGTACGGCTGGGATGTTCCCGATTCGCAGACTGAATTGTATCGAGTGGATTCAAATGGCAAGCTCGGCAGCGGTGATTTGTACGCATTGCCGAACTCCTATTCGGTGACTGGCATTTATTTCAATACCAAGCTTGCCGAGCAGCTAGGTATTGATGCAGCTCCTACCTCTGTCGAGGAGTTTGAGGCGGATATGCAGACAGCCAAGGATGCCGGCATACTGCCGATGATGACATATGCCAAGGATGGCGGTACCTCTTTTGTCTTTCAGGCGTTAATGGCTAATAACAGTTCTGCGGAAGATGTGCAGAATTGGATTTTGCAGAAATCTGGTACCTTCGACAATCAGGCGGCGCAGGACGCTGCGTCCACCTTGCAGGATTGGAATAACAAGGGATATATGCCTGAAGGTGTTAACGCAGTGGATGCCTCTACTGCTCTGAGCAGGTTCTGCAATGGTGAAGGACTATTTTTCCCGAGCGGTAATTGGAATCTGGATACTGTGGCCAAAGCGCTGGGTGATGATGTTCAGTTCTTTGCTTTCCCGGGTGCCACCAGTGAAGATGAGCCGAACGTTGCTGCTAATGCAGGTGCATTTTATGGTATTCCGGTGAATGCTAAGAACCGTGATGCTGCTGCGGCGTTCCTCGATTATACGCAAAGTGCCGAAGCGCAACAGATTATTGTTGACAATTCTGGCTATTTGCCAAAATCATCTACTTTGGATCTCAAGGCGAATAGCGCATTGCAGCAGAGTATGTTTGATGCCTATGCCGACGTGCTGACGAGCGGTCATACTAGCGATTTCATTAATAATGCTACTGCGGGAATGCAGTCAAGTGGGCTAATCCCTAACTTCCAGTTACTGCTGGATAACAGCATCACGCCTCAGGAATTCACAAAGAATGTGCAGGCGCAATATGACAAAGAAGCGAAGCGGTAGAAACAGCTTCAACTTATATGCCGCTTTCGCTAGCGACGCTTGATTTGAGGAGAGTCAACCTATGATGATGGCAGGACCGTACGCGGGAACTTTATCGGATTTGCCGACTGTCCGCGACGAAGTAACATGTTCGATTAATGCGGAGAACCCAACGGGAGCCAAGGGTTTTGGTTGCCGTGAAACTGGTCCGTTGGGGCCGTCGCGCAAGGGAAAGCCGTGTTTGAATGACATTGCTCCCGGGCAGTCTGTGACATTGGCAGATATTGAAGGCCCCGGTTGTATTCGGCACATGTGGTTTACCGTTACGGATCGCACCAGTGACGCTGATCGATACGTTCTGCGCGATGCGGTGCTTGCCATCTATTGGGATGATGAAAAGCGACCTTCTGTGGAATGTCCCCTAGGAGACTTCTTCTGTTGCGGCTTTGGACAAAGTTGCGATGTGTTCTCAGAGCCTATTGTGGTGGCACCTACACGAGGTATGAATTGTTATTTCACGATGCCGTTTCGTAAACGGGCACGTATCGTAGTGCGCAATGACCACGCTCATGCTATTCCGGCTTTGTTTTATCAGATTGATTATGCATTGGGTAATGCGTATTCCTCCCGTGAAATGGCTTATTTCCATGCGCAATGGCGCAGACAGCCAATCACTACTTTAGGCGAGGACTATGTAATCCTCGATGGAGTCAGCGGACGGGGCCATTACGTCGGCACATATCTTGCTATTTCTACGTTGCAACGATATTGGTGGGGTGAGGGAGAGATTAAGTTTTTCCTAGATGGCGATAACGATTATCCCACAGTGTGTAGTACCGGCACCGAAGATTATTTTGGCGGTGCATGGAGCTTCGCTGAGCAGCGAGATGGTCATACGCGCGAGCGTACTTTTTGTGCCCCATATGTAGGATATCCATTTTATTCTGTGCGCGATGGGGCTATAGCAAACCAATATCATGACGATTATTGTCCACCTATGCGTGGCTTGTACCGATGGCATATTCCTGATCCCATCAGGTTTGATAGTGAGCTTAGAGTCACGCTTCAACAAATTGGTTCAGGATATGAAGGTGCATTTGAGCGTCAGGATGATGTGTCTAGCGTGGCGTACTGGTATCAAATTGAGCCACATTCAATTTTTCCCGAGCTGCCCGAGCCTTCGAAACGTCATCCTAGGTGAATGAATAAGCGCTTAGGTATTTAAGGGACCGATGTTGCAATTTCGCGAGAAGGAAGTGCTTGCCTATGGGGAACGTCAAGCCTTCCTCATTTCTTCGGGAATCGGCCATTTGTTTGCGTGTTGCGGATTTGACGAACCGGTTCGACATCTGTTATCCTCATGCATAAGCGCTTAGCAAATACGCTAAGCCGAGATAGCCAAGGAAGACATAGCCGGGATCGCCCGGAAGGAAGAAAGGAATGATCAATGAGGATCGAACGAACCGCCAAAACCGTTATTGCCGGTCTGATGTCTGTGGCATGCCTGGCATCCGTCGCCGCTTGCGGCCCGGGCTCGTCCAGCAACAAAGCCAACACCGAAACCGAAGCGGTGAGCACTGATCTTGGCGATACCAAGTATGAGCTCAAGCTGTGGGACGGCGCTGGCCTGAAGACCTTTGATGACCAGCTGATCGAAGCCTTCCAGAAGAAGTACCCGAACATCACCATCAAGGCCACCTACGATCCGGACAACACCTCCCAGCAGAATGGCCCGCGCATCATCTCCGCCGCCGACACCCCGGACATTGCCCGTATCACCGACATCAACTCCGCTGTGCGTGGCAACCATGTCGTCAATCTTGACGCTTACGCCGATGCTTACGGTTGGAAGCTGCCGGATTCCCAGACTCAGGTCTACCGCGTGGGCTCCGACGGTAAGATCGGTTCCGGCAGCCTCTACGCAGTGCCGGACGGTGTCTCGATGACCGGCCTGTACTGGAACAAGAAAGTCGCCAAGGAACTCGGCATCACCGAGGCTCCGGCCACTGTCGAAGAGCTCGAGGCCGATATGAAGAAGGCCTCCGACGCTGGCAAGCTCGCCATGATGATGCCGGCCAAGGAAGGCGGCACTTCCTACATCTACCAGGCATTGCTCACCAACTATGAGGGTCGCGATACCGTGCAGGATTGGATTATCCAGAAGGATGGCGCCACCTTCAACACCGACGGTGCCGTGAAGGCTGCACAGAAGATCAAGGACTGGCAGGATGCCGGTTACTTCTCCTCCGACGCGCTCGCCCTTGACGGTTCCACTGCACTGAGCCGCTTCTGCAACGGCGAAGCCCTGTTCTTCCCCTCCGGCAGCTGGTACTCCGCCTCCATCAACGATGCACTTGGCGATGACGCCGGCTGGATCGCCTTCCCCGGCGAAAAGGCCGATTCCGGTTCTGCCGCAGCCAACGCCGTGACCGCTTTCGGTATCCCGGCCAACGCCAAGAACAAGAACGCTGCAGCCGCCTTCCTCGACTTCCTCCAGTCCGACGAAGCCCGCCAGATCGCAGTTGACAACGGCTACCCGCCGGTCGGCGAAGGCGAGACTCCGAGCACCGATAACCAGCTTCTCGGCCAGGTCCTTACCGCCTACGAAGGTCTGGTGAAGACCGGTAACACCACCGACTACATCAACAACGCCACCGCAGGTATGCAGGCCAGCGCCATTATCCCCGGCTTCCAGTCCCTGATTGACGGCACGATGACCCCCAAGGCATTCGTCGAATCCATTCAGGCTCAGTACGAGAAGGAGGTCAAGTAACCCTTGCACTTACCGGGCGGAGTGTTCTTCCCTTTTTCCCGCTCCGCCTGGTTCCTTCCCATCGCGCGCACGACGTTGTGTGCGATGTTCGATTCCCAGTTCACACCAAACCAGCAAAGCGTGGTGACAATCATGGATTCCCATAAGGCAGCCAAGGCGGTCAAGCCCAAGCGCAATATGTCCCTCGGTCTGGTCAGCCTGCTTTTCCTCGCTCCGGCGCTTGTGTTCTACATCGCCTTCGAGTTGTGGCCGATCATTCAGACCATCTGGTACTCGTTCTACGAGTGGAACGGTATCGATGCTAGCACCTTCATCGGTGTCGAAAACTACATCACCGTGTTCACCGACCCCGATCTGTACGGATCGATTCTGCACTCCTTCTACCTGATCATCTTCTTCTCCATCATCCCGATTGTGCTCGGCCTGATCATTGCCGTGCTCATCAAAGACATGAAGTCCAAGGTCGGTCGTTCCTTCGCACAGGTTTGCCTGTTCCTGCCGCGCGTTATCCCCGGCGCTGCAGCCGGTGTGGCCTGGACCTGGATGCTGGCCGACAAGGGCACCGCCAATCAGCTGCTGCGCGCAGTAGGCCTCGGCGACTTCGCCCACGTGTGGCTCGGCGACCAATCCACCTCCCTGAACGCGGTAGGCGTGATTGGTTTCTGGCTGCAGCTCGGCTTCTGTGTGGTGCTCTTGCTCTCGGGCATCGGCGGCATCGACCAGTCCCTGTACGAGGCAGCAAGTCTTGACGGTGCCGGCTGGTGGCGTCAGCTCTTCTCCATCACGTTGCCCGGTCTGCGCGGCCAAATCGGCGTATGCCTGACCATGACCATCATCTCCGCGCTCGCCAGCTTCGACGTGGTGTACATGTCCACTCAGGGCGGCCCCGGCACCTCCACCATGGTGCCCGGCGTGCAGGTCTACCGCTTGGCCTTCACCCAGCAGAGCGTTGGCTTGGCCTCCGCGCTCGCCGTCACCCTGATGATTCTCGTGCTGCTGGTCGTCGGACCTCTGCAGCGTCTGGTCAACGGAAAGGAGCAGTGACCATGCAGCAATCCAAAGCCGTTCGCATCACCGGCACGGCGATGCTCGCTCTGACCGTCCTCTTCTGCGTACTGCCGTTCCTGAGCATGCTCTCCGCGGCATTGCAGCCGCAAGGTTCCATGCCCGAAGGTATCCAGTTCACTGCCCACCCGCACTGGGAGAACTTCATCGACGCCTGGAACATGGCAAACATCACCCCGCTGCTGCTCAACAGCTGCATTCTGGTGATCGTGGTCGTGCCCTGCGTGGTGATCTTCTGCTCGCTCGGCGGTTATGCCTTCGCTCAGCTCAAGGTGCCGTGCAAGGGCCTGATCTACGTGCTGTTCCTCGTCGGTCTGACCATTCCGTTCGAAACCTTGGTCACTCCGCTGTACTACGAGATCAGTGGCATGGGCTTGCTGAATACCCGTCTTGCCCTGATCCTGCCGCTCATCGGCCTGAATATTCCGTTCGGTATTGTGTGGATGCGCTCCTGCTTCGAGCAGATGCCGCGTGATCTGATCGAAGCCGCATCCATCGATGGTGCAGGCCATCTGCGCACGTTCCGTTCCATTCAGCTGCCGTTGGCACTGCCAGCCATCTCCTCGCTCGGTATTCTGACCTTCCTGGCCACCTGGAACCAGTTCCTGTTGGCTGTGGTGTTGGAGAACGACCCGAACAAGCGCACGATGGCAGGTGCCCTACAGTCGTTCGTTGGCCAGTATCAGACCGACGTGGTGCTGCTCAACGCGGGCGCACTGCTCATCATGGCACCGACGATGATCCTGTTCATCTTCCTCCAGCGCTACTTCATCCGCGCCATGCTTGCCGGCTCGGTTAAGGGCTGATCCGAAGGCAAGAGGATGTAGGGTATGGCCGCCGGAACAGTGTTTCGTGCGGCCATACTGGTAAAACCATACGTACCGAGCAATCGGACAGGGGAACGATATGACTTTCACCAACAATGACTGGTGGCGCGACGCCGTCATCTACCAGATTTACCCCCGCTCATTCAGCGATGCCAATGGAGACGGCAACGGTGATCTCCAAGGCGTGATCGATCGTCTCGACTATCTGCAGGCGCTCGGGGTGGACGCGCTCTGGCTTTCTCCATTCTATCCATCGCCGCTGGCGGATGGAGGTTATGATGTTGCCGACTATTGTGATGTGGATCCCCGCCTTGGCACACTCGATCAGTTCGACGAATTAGTGGCCAAAGCGCACGAACGCGGTATCGGCATCATCGTGGACATCGTGCCGAACCACACGTCCGATCAGCACCGTTGGTTCCAAGAGGCCCTGGCTCAAGGTCCGGAATCGGAAGCGGCACAACGGTATGTGTTCCGGCAGGGCAAGGGGGAGCACGGCGAATTGCCGCCTACCAACTGGCTGAGTAACTTCGGCGGTTCCGCATGGGAGTCGTGTGGAGACGGCTGGTACTACCTGCATCTGTTCGCCAAGGAGCAGCCGGACCTCAATTGGGACAATCCCGAGGTGCGGCATGAGTTCCTGCGTGTACTCACATTCTGGTGCGATCGCGGTGTGGACGGTTTCCGCATCGATGTCTCGCACGGTCTGGCCAAAGACCTGCGTGAGCCGCTGCGCGACCGTATCGACCCGACACTGATGTCTCCACAGGCTACCGATGGCTCCGATCCGCTCTGGGACCGCGACGCCGTGCATGATATCTACCGTGAATGGCGCGACCTGTTCAATCAGTACACGCCAGCCAAGTATGCGGTCGGCGAATCGTGGTCGCCATTCACCACCCGTATTTTCCAATACGCCAAGCCTGATGAACTTGGTGCCGTATTCGACTTCTCCATGTCAAAGGCCGCCTGGAATCGCGAAGAATACCGCACCACGATTGAGCGCACGCATCGCTATGCTCTCGCTGCCGAAACCGCCCCCACCTGGGTGCTCGGCAACCACGATGTGCCACGTATCGCCTCGCGTCTCGGACTGCCGAGCGGTGCAAACATCGAGCAGTGGGTGACGTCCAACGGCACGAATCCGCCGATTGACCCCGCGCTCGCCGCTCGTCGTGCCCGTGCAGCAGCGCTGGTGATGCTCGGCCTGCCAGGTACCGCCTTTGTGTATCAGGGTGAAGAGCTTGGTTTGCCGGAGGACTTTGATTTGACCGAAGATGAAATTCAGGATCCCAATTGGGAACGTTCCGGTCATTATTTCAAGGGGCGCGACGGTTGCCGCGTACCGCTGCCGTGGCAGTCAGACGGCCCGGCGTTCGGCTTCAATGCCACCGGTGCTTCGTGGCTGCCCCAGCCGGCATGGTTTGCGCAGTATGCCACTAATCGTCAGATTGGTGACGGGGCTTCCGTCCTGCACCTGTATTGTGCTGCTGTCGCATTGCGCAAACAGTGGGTGGCCAACGGCACGGACTTCCAGTTCTCGTGGCTTACCAACGAAGAGTGTCCGGCGCCGCTGCTTGGTTGGCGCTTGCCGTCCGGCATGGTTGTGATGGCGAACTTCTCTGACAGTCAACCAGTCGCCTTGCCGCAGCCGATGACCGTGCTACTTGTGTCTGACGCGACTGTGCAGGCGAACACTCAGGTCGAGAGCGTTCCTCCAGCTGCTACCGTCTGGGCCTTGCCAGCATAATCTCATTGAAGAACACCAAGGAGTTACGCCAATGATTGCCGAAACCTGTCCAATAACCGTTCGCACGGTAACGGCCCATCTTGATACCGGTCGTGCCGTCTATGGCGAACAGGCTTCGGCAATCTGTGAACTGCCGGTAGAAGCCGTCACAATCGTTCCCGAATCATGCGAAGACGAGTGCACGTCCAGTGCGGGTATCCAGGGTGATGCTCAGGTGCGACTCTGGCGTATCGATGTGAACGCGCATGCACCCCAGCCCAAGGACCGCGCCGCTGCCTTTCAGGAACAACAAGCGTTTGAGCCCCACCATGCGATTGACGTGTCGCTCACCATGGCCGGCGTCGACAGCGGCAACGATGACACCATGCTGGCGCTATACCAGCACAAGGAGTGGTGGATGCGCCCGACCTGGGTGCGTACACCATCTGAACTGCCTGAACGCACGCAGTTATTGTTACGCCGCAACAACGATGCCGAAGATGCCGAGTGGCTAGTGTTGGTCGCTATCTGCGGCACGGATATTCGGGCTGATTTCAGTGGGCAGCCCGCAACAGAATCTGATGACACGGCTTTGCGGCTCGTGCTGTCTTCCAACCGGGTTGGTCGCACGACTCTATGTGACACTGCCGCATATATCGCTTGCGCATCCGACCCGTATATGGCCATTCGAGCTGCCACACAAACGGCAGCACGCCAGCTGGGTATTCGCACCCGTAAGGAGCGTCCATTCCCGGATGCGCTCACCGGGTTGGGATGGTGTACTTGGGATTCATTGGGGCGAGATGTCAACGAGCAGGCTATCGTCAACAAGATGGAGGAGTTCCAAGCCAAGCATGTGCCCATTTCCTGGGTGCTTATCGATGACGGTTGGTCCAACACGGATCGCACAAAGGAAACCCTGATCGACTTTGGCGCGGATCGCCAACGTTTCCCCCACGGGCTTGCCCACACCATTGCGCTGCTCAAAACGCACTATGGCGTGCGCAGCGTAGGCGTGTGGCAGGCGTTCCAAGGCTATTGGAATGGTTTGGACGAATCGGGTGTAGCCGCGGCCAGCTGCCCGACCGCAATAACCACCACGGCGAATGGTTGCCTGATTCCTGGAAGTCGTGCTGAACAACCCGCACAGTTCTGGGATGCCTGGGACGGCGAACTCGCCGAAGCCGGCGTCGATTTCGTCAAAGTGGATTCGCAAAGTTCCACGTCAGTAATGGTTCGTGGCACCGAAAGTTACGGTGAAGCCACCTGGGGACGCCATCAGGCGCTTGATGAAGTGACCTCACGACGATTCGGCGGCGCATTGATTAACTGCATGGGCATGGCACCGGAGGATTATTGGCATCGTCCTTCATCGCCAATCACCCGTAGTAGCGACGACTATCTACCGCACAATCCTGATTCGCTGGGCGAACACCTTATCCAGAACGCATACTGTGCACTGCTGATGGGGGAGCTGTACCACTGTGATTGGGACATGTTCTGGACGGAGCATCCCCATGCGCGAGTCCATGCCGTGCTCCGATTGCTTAGCGGCGGACCAGTGTATTGTTCCGATGCCTGCGGTCACACTGATGCGGCTGTCTTGCGTGATTTACTTGCCGAAGATGGTACATTACCGCGTCCTGATGAGCCGGCCCGACCAGTCATTGCGTCACTGCTCAATGACCCCGAACATACGGACTATGCGCTCGGTGTCACAGCAAGATTCGGCGCAGAACAGGTCATCGCTTTCGTCGGATTGCGCCGGCAGCCACAAATCGGCATTATTACGGCTAGCGGTCGCTCTTGCCGCATCATCGATGACCATGGTGCGACGATTGATATGAATCCGGGAGAAACCCATACTTGCGAGATCGAGTACGGCCGACTGCGTGTTTTCCGGGTGCAATCATGAAAGCGCATATGCCGATTGATATTTATTTTCCGGCACACCAACGCAGTTCTCCAATGGGAATGTAATTCGCCAATTTTTAGACTGTGAGCAACGAGCAATATAGATATCAATAAGGAGCCAATGATGACTACTTTCAACCGCGCAATAATCCCCGACGCCATCCGCACCAACGGCGCCACCCCCAATCCGTGGTGGTCCAACGCGGTGGTCTATCAGATTTACCCGCGCTCTTTCCAAGACACGAACGGCGATGGATTCGGCGATCTTAAGGGCATCACGTCGCGTCTTGATTACTTAGCTGATCTTGGCGTGGATGTGCTGTGGCTATCCCCGGTCTATAAGTCTCCGCAAGACGACAACGGCTATGACATTTCCGACTATCAGGACATTGATCCTCTGTTCGGCACGCTCGACGATATGGACGAGCTGCTGGCCGAGGCCCACAAGCGTGGGCTCAAGATCGTGATGGATCTTGTTGTCAATCACACTTCCGATGAACACGCCTGGTTTGAAGCATCCAAGAACAAAGACGACGAACACGCCGACTGGTATTGGTGGCGTCCGGCTCGTCCCGGCACCACGCCCGGCGAGCCCGGCGCCGAGCCCAATCAGTGGGGCTCCTACTTTGGCGGCTCCGCATGGGAATACTGCCCCGAGCGTGGCGAATACTTCCTGCATCAGTTCTCGAAGAAGCAGCCGGACCTCAACTGGGAGAACCCTGCCGTGCGCCGCGCTGTGTACGACATGATGAACTGGTGGCTTGACCGAGGCGTCGACGGCTTCCGCATGGACGTCATCACCCTGATCTCCAAGCGCACCGATTCGAACGGCAAGCTGCCGGGCGAGTACGGCTCGGAGCTTGAGGATCTTCCTGTGGGCGAGGAGGGCTATTCCAACCCGAATCCGTTCTGTGCGGACGGCCCCCGTCAGGATGAATTCCTGGCTGAAATGCGACGTGAGGTATTCGAGGGGCGTGAAGGCTTCCTGACTGTGGGCGAGGCGCCAGGCGTCACGGCTCAGCGTAACGAGCACATCACTGATCCGGGCAACGGTGAATTGGACATGCTCTTCCTGTTCGAGCATGTTGATTTTGATTGCGAAGGTACCAAGTGGAAGCCGCTGCCGCTTGACCTGCCGAAATTCAAGAGCATTATGGCCGGTTACCAGACTGCCGTGCAGAACGCAGGATGGGCCAGCTTGTTCACCGGCAATCATGATCAGCCGCGCGTGGTCTCCCGCTGGGGCGACGACTCCGCGGAGGAATCCCGCGTCCGTTCGGCCAAGGCACTTGGCCTGATGCTGCACATGCACCGCGGCACCCCGTACATCTATCAGGGTGAGGAACTGGGCATGACCGACGCCCACTTCACGCGTCTCGACCAGTACCGTGACCTTGAATCCTTGAATGCCTACCGGCAGAGGGTCGAGGAGGCCAAGGTGCAGTCGTCTGAGTCAATGATGGCCGGTCTGGCCGCGCGCAGCCGTGACAACGCGCGTACTCCGATGCAATGGGACGGTTCCGGCTACGCCGGTTTCACCGTTCCGGACGCCGCCACTGAGCCATGGATTTCCGTGAATCCGAATCATGCCGAGATCAACGCCGCCGGTGAATTCGATGATCCGGATTCGGTGTACTCCTTCTACAAGCAACTCGTTGCGCTGCGTCACAACAGCCCGGTCGTGGCCGCCGGCGACTGGCGACTGATTGACGCCGCTGATCCGCACGTCTATGCCTTTACCCGTGAGCTCGACGCTGAGAAGTTGTTGGTCGTAGTCAATATGTCCAGTCGAACCGTTGACCTGCCACGTGAGGCTGCCGAACTAACCGCCGTCGGAATCGCCGAGCCGAATGTGGTGATCAGCACGTATGACGCTCCGCACACCGTGGCCTCCCTTGCCAACCGCGAGCTCGACCCGTGGGAGGCAGCCGTCATCCAGTTGTAGTGCATTGAGTGCCTTTCTCCGCTCAAAGAGGTACTTCGGGGCTATCCCGAAATGCTATCTGTCTTGAGAGAGGTACCGTAACGTCGAAACCCCAGGTATAAGCATTGAAAATCAAGGCTTATACCCGGGGTTTTTGCTTCTCGGTACCCCTATGAAAACAGATAGCTGTCTGCAAAAGGCCGAATGTACCTCTGTGAAGCGAGATAGCTGGTGTCTCTCGGCATTGTGGTGCTTACAATGGAAAGCTATGGAACAAAAGGATGTTTTGAAGGCGCTGCAACGTGATCATGCAGCCGAACTGAAGCTGGCCGCCGAACGACTCAAAGGCACTGCCCGCCACACGGAGATCATTCCTTCTCCGGTGCTGAGCGAGATGACCGGCCATGAGATTCTCCTGAAGCCGGAAAACCTGCAGGTCACCGGATCCTTCAAGATCCGCGGTGCCTATAACAAGATTGCTTCGCTCACCGAAGAGCAGATCGCTCACGGCATCGTCACCGCGTCTGCCGGCAACCATGCCCAGGGCGTGGCCTATGCGGCCCGCGAGCGTGGAGCCAAGGCCACCATCTGCATGCCGCAGATCACCCCGCCGCTGAAGGTCGATGCCACCAAGGCCTACGGCGCCGATGTGGTGCTGTACGGCGATGTGTTCGACGAATCCGCCGCCCACGCTGCTGAGCTCGCCGACAAGGAAGGCATGATTTACGTGCCGCCATTCGACGATTACGAAGTCATCTGCGGCCAAGGCACCATCGGTCTGGAGATCCTCGAAGACGTGCCGAACGTCACTGACGTGGTCGTGCCGCTCGGTGGTGGTGGCCTGGGTGCCGGCGTGGCGCTCGCCATCAAGACATTCAAGCCTGAAGTGCGCGTAATCGGTGCGATTCCGGAGGGCTCCCCGGCCTGGAAGGACTCGCTGGCCGCGGGTCGTGTGTCTCCGGCTGACCATGTGGTTACCTCCGCCGAAGGTGTTGCGGTCAAGCACCCCGGCGACCTGCCCTTCGCTCTGATCAACGAGTTCCTGGACGATCTGGTCACCGTCACCGAGCGCGACATCAACGAAATGATTCTGCTCATGCTCGAGAAGCACAAGCTGGTGGTCGAGGCGGCCGGCGCCGTTTCGCTGGCCGCGCTGGAACACCTGAACCTGCGTTCGCGCAAGTTCGCCGCCGCCACCGGCCCGCACGTGGTGGTGCCGATTATGTCCGGCGGCAATATCGACACCGTGACCATGGGTGCGGTGATTCAGAAAGGTATGATCGCCCGCGGTCGCATCATGAACTTCGAGGTCGAGCTGCCGGATACTCCGGGCCAGCTCGTCAAGGTGGCCACCCTGCTTGCCGAGCAGCGCGCCAACGTCATTCAGCTTGACCACGACCAGTTCAAGGCATCCGGCCACTACACCAACGCGGTGTCTCTCGGCGTCACGGTCGAGACCAACGGCCCCGAGCACATCGACCGCATCCTCGCGGCACTCAGGGAAGCTGGATTCCAGCCCAAGCGCATCTACTGATTCCAATACCGCTGGCGGGAAGCCGCGCAGAAGTGTGCTCCAATACCTCCCGCTAGCGGGAGGTGGCGCAAAAGCGCCGGTGGATGGTTAACCAACAATCATCAGTTGCTTAACCACCCACCGGCGCTTTCGTTATGCTGAGGACTACTTGTTCTCCGCAATCGTCTCGTCCACCAACTTCGGCAGCGCGACGGCGATATCCTCATGAATCAAGCGGCTCGCAAGATGGTCATATTGCGTGTGACCCATATTCATAATGGTGATGGGCACGCCCGCCTGCGCGGCCACCGGCACAATGCTCGCCGCCGGGTACACCTCAAGGGTCGATCCGATTACCCATAGTTCGTCGGCTTTGGTGGCCAGACTGTACGACTTCTCCATCGCGCCGTCCGGCAACGCCTCACCGAAATACACCACATCGGTTTTGATAATGCCATTGCACGGCATATCGCCACGATACTTCAGTTTGCGATGGCAATGTGGGTCGGGCTCTTCATCCAAACGGGCCATGATGTCCGCCGTGGCATATTCCTGATGGCACTTCATGCAATGCGAGGTGCCGATAGTGCCGTGCAGGTTCACGATGACGTTGTCGCTGTTGCCGGCCTTCTCATGCAGCGCATCGAAGTTCTGCGTGGCCAGCAGCGTCAGCATGCCGGCTTGTTCCAGCTTGACCAGCGCCTTATGCGCAGTGCCGGGCTGCGCATTCCATACTGGCGATTCCTTTTGCCAGCGCCAGGAGTACTCGCGGTCCTCTTTGTTGCGCAGGAACAGATCGATGTCGTAAACGCTCATTTGGTCAGGATGCTTGGTCCACACACCGTCCGGACCGCGGAAATCAGGGATGCCGGCGGACGTGGAAATGCCCGCCCCGGTTAATACAGCAATCTTCTTGGTCATAACTACAGGTATACCCGCGATTCATGAACGAAATCCGATGACGGAGCGCTGTCATGCGCCGATTGTGCGCCGGCAGTGTGGTTGCCGAGAGATGAACGCAGGGCCGACAAGCTGAAAACTCTCGCGACACGCCAGCCGAATAGTGGATTTGATGCTTTTCAGAAACATTTGAGGGGTTAACCTAGCCTCATCAGAGCAAAGTGGGCTCTGTGCGACACGCCGAGGGAACCGCGCTGTTATGCCGATTCCTGGGGTTTTTGTGCGCCTTGATTTGCGTGAATCCGGACATGCGTGTAAGTTATTCACCTGTTGCCGCTCAGCGCGGCGGGTTCCTTCCTCTGGTTGGTTTCCCGTCTGGCTGGTGTGGTGGTGGTTTGAGAACTCAAGAGCGTGTTTGTACTACTTCTTTATAGTCAATGATTGCCAGTTCATTCCTCGCCTGATTGCCTGTCGTGGTGGTTGGGTACCCGGGAGGGTTTGATGAGGGGTGAGGTTTTTTGAGGGCGTCCTTCCTTAAGGACGTGCTCGTCAATTTTTGTTTTGAGAGTCATCTATTCGGATGCTTTTCATGAAGTTTTTTTGTGGAGGGTTCGATTCTGGCTCAGGATGAACGCTGGCGGCGTGCT
>OJQH01000031.1_pt1 | contig 87226 bp, 95 predicted proteins | sample 1601421 | NCBI WGS metagenome assembly OJQH01 (sample SAMN03922503, study PRJEB24848) | human gut metagenome | isolation source: stool sample | host: Homo sapiens | place: Germany | collected 2011-11 | reverse complement strand
TTGAACAATTCTTATTAAGATTATTTGTCTAACTTTTTGGGGTCACTTCAATTTTGTGAGTGTCTACTTTCATTTTACAGATGCACATCGGTCTGACCCGGTGTCCGCCTGTTTATCCGCTTATCGTCCGGCGTGGAGCTTCCGGAACTCCGAGGGCAGCATACCGAACACCTTTTTGAACTCGGCGGAGAACTTGCTCTGGCTCTCGTACCCCACCGCCCGGGCCACCTGGGCCAGGCTGTCGCCGGACTCCAGCAGCAGGGCCGACGCCTTTTCCATCCGGTGCTGCCGGATGTGGGCGGCGATGGAGCTGCCGTACTCCGCCTTGAACAGCTCCTTCATGGTGGAGGGATTCATCAGGAACCGGCGGGACAGCTGCTCGATGGTGATGCGGCTGTCCAGATTTTCCGTCAGCAGCTGGTGGACCTGGTGGATGATCTCCCGCTGCTGGGGCGTCAGGTCCGCGGCGTGCTCCCCGGCGTGGGCGTCCACCGGCGGCAGATGGGGTGCATGGGGCATGGCCTCCTCCCGGGGGCAGGTGACCTCCACCGTCCGCTCGATGACCTGGTGCAGCAGGCCCGCCACCTCCGTGTCCGCCGCCCGGTAATAGACCTCCTTGCCGATCCGGCGGCTGACCACCAGGCCGCTGTCCTTCAGCTGCCGCAGATGGTGGGAGGCGGCGGGACTGCTCATGCCCACCAGCGCCGCCAGATTCACCACGCACTCCTCGCAGTGGCACAGCAGCCAGAAAATCCGCACCCGGTTGGCGTCGGACAGCAGGCGGCACAGGCCCGCCACCGCCTGAAAGCTCTCCGCCTCCTGCATACAATGCTCCAGCCGGGACAGGTCCCGGTCATTTCCGTGCCGGTGGGGCAGCTCCGTATGTTCCATAGCGTACACGCTCCTTCATCATTTTCCCGTTCGGCAGTTCTTTTCGCCCGAACGGCAGGAAAGGGACAAAGACCGTTGACTTTCCCCGTTTCGTCCATTATAGTACAGTCATCAAGATTAAACAAGTGCTTAATGGTTGAACTAAGCAGCCATTGGGCAGGAAAAGGAGTTTGCCATGAAAAAGACGTATCAGATCGAAGTGGACTGCGCCAACTGCGCCAACCTGATGGAGGAAGCCGCCAAGAAAACCGAGGGCGTTGAAAACGCCGTGGTGAACTTCATGACCCAGAAGATGATCGTGGAGTTCCGGGAGGGGGCGGACCCCAAGACGGTGATGAAGACCGTTCTGAAGAACTGCAAAAAGGTCGAGGACGACTGCGAGATTTATCTGTGAAACACAACGCGTGCCGGAAGCCATTCCGGCACGTCTGCTGAGGGAGGGGAAGAAGCATGACCAAGAAGCAAAAAAAAATGCTCTGCCGCATTATTATCACGGCGGTGCTGGTCCTGGCCATCCGGCTGTTTTCCATCGGGGGCCTGCCCGGGACGCTGCTGTATCTGGCGGCGTACCTGATCATCGGCTATGATATCCTCCGCAAGGCCGGCAAGGGCATCCTCCGGGGCCAGGTGTTCGACGAGAACTTCCTGATGGCTGTGGCCACCGTGGGTGCCATCGGCCTGGCGTTTTACGAGAAAAGCGGCGACTTCATGGAGGCCGTGGCCGTGATGCTGTTCTATCAGATCGGCGAGCTGTTCCAGAGCTACGCCGTGGGCAAGAGCCGCCGGAATATTACCGCCCTGATGGACATCCGCCCCGACTATGCCAACATCGAGCAGGACGGACAGCTGACCCAGGTGGACCCGGACGATGTGCCCGTGGGGGCCACCATCGTGGTCCAGCCCGGCGAGAAGGTCCCTCTGGACGGCGTGGTGCTGGAGGGGACCTCCACCCTGAACACCGCCGCCCTCACCGGCGAGAGCCTGCCCCGGGACGTCACCGGCGGCGACGAGATCGTCAGCGGCTGCATCAACATGACCGGCGTGCTGAAGATCCGCACCACCCGGGCCTTCGGCGAGTCCACCGTGTCCAGGATTCTGGAGCTGGTGGAAAATTCCAGCTCCCACAAGTCCAAGTCCGAGAACTTCATCTCCAAGTTCGCCCGGGTGTATACCCCCGCCGTGTGCGGGGCGGCCCTGGCCCTGGCGGTGCTGCCGCCGGTGATGCGTCTGCTGACGGGGCTTGACGGCGACTGGGGCACCTGGCTGTACCGCGCTCTGTCCTTCCTGGTGGTCAGCTGCCCCTGCGCCCTGGTGATCAGCATTCCCCTGAGCTTCTTTGCGGGCCTGGGCGGCGCCAGCCACGAGGGCATCCTCATCAAGGGCTCCAACTATCTGGAAACCCTGTCCAAAACCAAAACCGTGGTGTTTGACAAAACCGGCACCCTGACCCAGGGTGTGTTCGACGTCACCGGCGTGCATCACAATTCACTGCCCCGGGAGAAAGTGCTGGAATACGCCGCTCTGGCGGAGTGCGCCTCCTCCCACCCCATCAGCCGCAGCCTCCAGCGGGCCTACGGCGGTCATATCGACCGCGACCGGGTCACGGATATCCAGGAGTTCAGCGGCAACGGCGTGGTGGCCAAGGTGGACGGCGTCACCGTGGCCGTGGGCAACGACAAGCTCATGGAGAAGCTGGGCATCGCCTGGCACGACTGCCACAGCGTGGGCACCATCATCCACCTGGCCCTGGACGGCCAGTACGCCGGCCATATCGTCATCTCCGACGTGGAGAAGCCCCACGCCCGGGATGCCATCGCCGCCCTGAAGCGCATCGGCGTGGAAAAGACCGTCATGCTCACCGGCGACCGGGCCAAGGTGGCCGACCATGTGGCCCAGAGCCTGGGAGTGGACGAGGTCCACAGCGAGCTGCTGCCTGCCGATAAGGTGGCCCAGGTGGAGCGGCTGCTGGGCCAGTCCGGCGGCAAGCTGGCCTTTGTGGGCGACGGCATCAACGACGCGCCGGTGCTGTCCCGGGCGGATATCGGCATTGCCATGGGGGCCATGGGCTCCGACGCCGCCATCGAGGCGGCGGACGTGGTGCTGATGGACGACGATCCCCTGAAGATCGCCAAGGCCATCCGCATCTCCCGCAAGTGCATCCGCATTGTGTACGAAAACATCGCCTTCGCCCTGATCGTCAAGGCCCTGTGCCTGCTGCTGGTGGCCGTGGGCGCGGCCAATATGTGGGCCGCCATCTTCGGCGACGTGGGCGTGATGGTCATTGCCGTGCTCAATGCCATCCGGGCCCTGCGGGTCAGCAAGCTGTAACCGAAACTTATTATAATAGGGGTCAGGCGTAAGTCTGGCCCCTATTATTGTGTCAGAATCTTTTTCGTCCGATTCCGATCAGCGGGATGATCCGGAAATGCTCCGGAAGCAGCAGTCAAGACAAATGTGTGAATAAGTTGTTAATTCTATGGAAATTCCGTGCAATTCACAGAAAAACGGTCTCCGGTTGTGACATTTTTGTGAAACTGTATAAGACGCCGGGGTTGACTTTCCCGGGTGCGGAGACTACAATACCATACGGTTCAAAGATCATTTCTGAAGAAAGGGGAGGAACTATCATGGAGAAAATTCTGGCGGTTGCCATTTTTGTCGTGATGTTTGCCCTCATCATCTGGGACCGGTTCCCCCGCCAGTGGGTAACGCTGGGCAGCGGAGCTCTGGTGCTGGTACTGGTGTTCGGCCTGTGCATGCATGACGGAGGGGCCATCTGGGAGACGCTGAACCTCAGCTGCTTTATCCAGAAGGGCTTCTGGGTGGGCTCGTCCGAGTCCAGCACCGGCATCAACTGGTCCACCATTGTGTTCATCGCCGGTATGATGGTGATGGTGGAGGGCATGGGCCATGCGGGAATTTTCCAGTGGCTGTGCCTGAAAATCGCAAAGCTTGTGCATTACCGGACGGTGCCGCTGCTGATCTGTTTTATGGTGATGTCGGCGCTTCTGGCCATGTTCATCGACAGCATCACCGTGATCCTGTTCCTGGCCGCCGTGACGGCGGAGCTGGCCAAGACCCTGTATTTTGACCCGGTGCCTATGATCCTGGCGGAGATTTTCTGCGCCAACCTGGGTGGTTCGGCCACCATGTGCGGCGATCCTCCCAATATCATCATCGGCACCTCCCTGGGGCTGAGCTTCTTCGACTTCCTGGGCAACACCGGCGTTATCGCGGCGGTGTGCCTGGTGTTCACGGTGGTGTACTTCTTCCTGTGCTTCCGGAAGCCCCTGGCCCAGAGCGAGAAGAATCGCCCGGCAGACGTGGTGTACCCCGACGCGGCGTCGGCGGTGACCAACCGGGCGGGGTTCTACGGCTGCGGAGCATCCTTCCTGGTGGTGGTGGTCCTGCTGATCACCCACGCCCAGACGGAGCTGACGGTGGCCACCATCGGGTGCATCGCCGCGGCTCTGATGAGCCTGGTGACGCTACTGACCAGCGGCCGGAAGGCGGCTGCGGGACTGTTTGCCCGGGTGGACTACAAGACCCTGCTGTTCTTCACGGGCCTGTTCGTGGTGGTGGCCGGGCTGGAGCGCACCGGCTGCCTGGGCGTGCTGGCAGACGGCATTGCCGACATCAGCGGCGGCAAGGCCGTGGTGATGGTGGCCATCATCCTGTGGGTGTCCGCCGTGGCCAGCGCCTTTGTGGACAACATTCCCTTTGCCGCCACCATGGTGCCGGTGATCCAGGCCATGGCCCAGACCCAGGGTGTGGACCTGCACGTGCTGGCTTGGGCGCTGTCCATGGGCACGGACCTGGGCGGCAGCGCCACGCCCATCGGCGCCTCCGCCAACGTGGTGGGCACGTCCGTGGCCGCCAAGAACGGCCATCCCGTCACCTGGGGCAAGTATTGCCGCTACTGCGCGCCGGCCACCATCATGGTGATGGCGGTGTCCATGGTGTGCATCGTGGTGCGGTATATGTGACGTACTTATACGGAATAATTACAGGTCCCGCGGCTTTGGATGAGATCCAAAGCCGCGGGACCTGTCAGCTTGTCAAAAAAATCTTTTTTGACAAGCTGTGTGCGGTTTTTCAGAACTTGAAAAGTTCTGAAAAACCTGTGATTGCAAACGAAAGACACCCCTGATGGGTTTCTTTCGTAACGATCTTCCTTTCCCAACACCGGGGTACGGTATGGCCATTCGGCCAGGGACCACAAGTGACAAGTTTCTTGTTATCTCGTCTTGTGGTTCTCAAGAATCTTGACGCAAGATATTGCGTTTCCTCCCGGCTGGTGCTACAATATGTGGTGCAAAGCCCAGCGCTTTCACTACAGGGAGGTAGTCCCATGGCTAAGAAACCGCCCACCAGACAAGACCGATGGAGGAAGAAGCATATGCGAACAATCAGCACCCGATTGACCCGAAAACAGGCCGAACGCCTGGAAAGTGCCTGCTTTTGGGTAGGAATCACGCCCTATAAGCTGGCCCAGAATCTTCTTATGAACTGGCTACGAGACTGGGAGAACCGACACACACCATCGTAGCCTGTCCCGCCGTTGTCCCGAACCTGGCGGGACAACGGAATTGACGGTGCGGCGGTCGCGGAAGCTGGGAAGACGGCTATCGCCGCGCACCTCCTACAAGATGGCGAACCTACCCGCTTTGGTCTTTTCATGATAACCCGCGAGTAAAGGCCAGGGCGGGCGCAGTCTCTGCTATGGCCCGGCCTGTTCGCTCGCGCCCGCCCTGCCGCCTGGCGGCGGCTCCGGCCTTGACTTCGCGGTTGCAAAGAGAGCGCCCAAAGCGGGCAGAAAGGACGGAACGAACAATGAAGTACAAGAACATGAACGGCATGGCGGCCGGTATCCCAAACAGCGTACGGCGCGGCGTGTACAAGCGCGACGGCTGGCGGTGCGCCCTCTGCGACTCAACGGACGGCCTGCAAATCCATCACGTACGGCCGCGCGGCATGGGCGGCGGGAACAGCCCGATGAACCTCATAACGCTGTGCTGGCGGTGCCACGCCGCCGCGCATGGCTCCATCCTCCAGGCTGACCCCTGGGTGGCCGCCGAGTACAAGGGCCGCCAGGATGGCGACATGGCCGCCGCCGTCCGCGAAATGATGGACGATGTGGAACAAGCCTGCGTCGAGTACGTCAGCGACTACTACGCAGAGCGGGGGGAAATCTGGTACCCCTGGGACGAAAGCAACGGGACGTGGGACGAAGACGAAATCGGCGCTCCGGGAATTGAGTATATCTATAAGTGATTAGCGAAATTTGGGAGGGGTTCCGGCCCCTCCCCTTTTTATCGTCAGCGAAAGGGGGGTTTCGCAACGTAAAAGGGGGCTTTTACGATGGGAAACGGGGGTTTAGGATTCTGGCCACGCGCCGCCCCACCCCCGGCCAGGGGTGGCCCCTGCTCCTGCTCCGTACCTCCCGCCGCCCGTGCCGCCAGGCCGCCGGGCGCAAGGCCCGCCGCCCCGCCGTCCCGGTTCGGGGCTATCGCCCCTTCGGCGTTGTTTGGCCCCATCAATGGGGCCAAACGAAAAAGGAATGCGGGCGGCATTGCAATCGCCCGACTTGCCCCCGGCGACTCCCCGCCGGGCTTCGGCCGCCGGGGGCCTGGCGGTTGCGGGGGCTGGTGGTGTGCGGCCGGGCCCGTCGCGGGCCGCCGTGGTCTGCGTCGGCCGGTTGCGCCGCCCGCCCGTCGCTCGGGGGCGGCCGCCCCCCGCCCAGGTGGTCGGCAACAAGGGGCCGGGCCTGCGGGGCTCTGCGGGCCGCCCGCCGTGCGGGTTGTGGCCGTTCCCCCGGGGCGGCGGTTTGTTTTCGTGGCCCTCTGGCCGCCCCGGGGGTGGCGGCCAGCCCTTGGCCCTCTCCGGCCCGGCCCCGGCTCTGGTCAATGCTGGGCGGGGCCCCCCAGCCGCCCGGCGGCCGGGTTGGGGGCGTTCCGCCCGTGGTCCTCTTTGGCCTGGTCCCGGGCCGCCGCTTCGCCCTCGCTCCTCCATCGCCCCGGGGCCGCAAAGGGGGGCGGGCACGTAGGCCCGCCCCCCTCGGAAGCAAATGCGGCCCGGGGCGCGGGGGTTTGGATTCCGCCGCCTGCGGGCGGCGGGGAACGGCCGGGGGCATAAATGCCCCCGGATGGTGGATTGCAAACGAAAGACACCCCTGATGGGTTTCTTTCGTAACTATCTTCCTTTCCGATGACGGAAGATTTCCGGGTTTTTCGGCACTCTCGTGCATTCTCTCATTTTCTGACGGCAAGGCAGTAGTTGACGTGCTCAAAGGCTTTCAGATCCGCCCCGGCCCTGTCAATTACATCCCGTTGAATCTCCTCCTGTGTCAGCAACTCATAAATCAGGAAGCCGTGTGTCTCCAGCAGCTTTTCGAGCTCTCCATAGGAAAACGCCGCCTGCATCGCCTCGCCGCCTGCTTTCGCCATCATGACGGTGTTCTGCACACGCTCCTCGCACGCGGCAAAAAAGTTTTCGTCCGGATAATCGAACATCAGCGTGCTGCCCTCCGCGCAAAGCAATGAAAGCTCCGCAAACGTCTTGTCGATGGCCTCCGCCGAAAGGTAATAGGTCACGCCCAGCCATGAGAAAAAAGACTTCACGGACGGGTCAAACCCGGCGGCGGTCAGCCGTTCCGTCAGTCTATCCTTTGTGAAATCCACCGGGATAAAGGCGAGATTGCCGGGAATCGTCCAACCGGCGCGGGTGATCCGCTCCCGCTTATCCGCCTGGGTCAGGGGGTGGTCCACCTCGAACACTCTGTGCTTCGACAGGAACTCCGGCTCCCGGAAGGCGAAGGTGTCCAGTCCTGCGCCGAGGATGACATATTGCTCCGTGCCGGTGAGGGCGGCGGTTTTCAGCGCCTGCTCCGTGTAGGCCGCGCGGCACAGTGGCGACGGCGCGATGTGCGTATTCACAAGCCTGCGCACCAGTTCCTTCGGCTCCCAGGCCGCAGGGTCGATCTCCGGCTCAAAAAAACCCGCTCCGCCGAGGACATAGCCCTGAACGGCGGCATACTCTTCTTCCGTCATCAGCTCTTTGGCAAGACCATCCGCAAAAACCGGATGGTCCTCGTTTTCTGCGTGAAACGCCCGCCCGAAGGCACTCATCAGGGCAGTGATACTGGCTTTGTTATCCAATTCTTTGTCCTCCGTATTGATCTTCCATTTCCTTTGTGTGCGCACAAAACAGCTCCAGCGCCCGTGTCTGGATGCCGGACAGCTGCGTTTGGTCCGTGTCCGCAAACTCGCGCCTGATCCGCGCCGAAGCCATCGCATGGCTGTCGCCCTCCCGGCTTTCGTCCGCTTGTGACAGGAACTTCTGCAGCAAGGCCGGATCCTTGGCGTAATGCAGCTCCACCAGCTTCGCCCGGTATTCCAGCTCCGTTGGGGTAATGCCCGGGAATCGCCTCATATCCACGGTATGCTGCGCCTCGTGCTTCAGGAGGGAAACAAGGAATCGCTCGCTCTCAAAGCCATACGCCTGCGCGATGCAGTTGATGGCGCCATCCGGCGACGCCCAGCCGCCGGTACCGTACCGGCCGAAGGTCAGATAGTCCATCCAGCTCCGGAATACAAAGCCTTTCAGGATATTGACGGTATACTCCGCCGTGCCGCCTGGCAGCTCCACCCGGTAGACGGTCGGAACCGTTTCCCGCCAGATATACGGGCCGTAATACCCCTGGGTTTTCCCGAACAGCGCATGGAAGCCCCCGGCTTCAAACAAGGCTTGAAGCCGGTCCGCCAGAAGCGCTTCTTCCGCCTCCGGCATATCCAAAAGCCTCCTCAGCGCCGTCAGCAGCTTGTCCTCCGCCTCCGGCATCCCGCAATAAAAGACGTCCCGATAATAAACCTGATACAGCCTCAGGATGTCGTTTAACCTGTCCGGAACATCATATGTCCGGTATTCGCAGTTTTCAAAAATTGCGGTGTACGCCGGGAGAACGTCCTGAAATTCCTGGTGTTCGCGCATATAGGCAATGGCGCCTTTGATATCTCCATTCAGAAAAAACCGACTGATCTGTATAGCAGCACCTCTATGTATAACTTGAATCATATATAACGCAGATTATACATTAAGCAATGAAAATTGTCAAGCACCCCTGCTTTCTGGCAGCGAATGCAGGGGGTGCCTGACAGGCCGCCGGAAAAGGCCCCTCTATTGGGGAAACTCCAGGCTGCGGCGGAAGCCGTTTTCGCCCAGGGACGTGACATCACCGCCGATGACCTGGTCCCCGCAGACCAGCAGGTTGGCCTGGACCCCCTGGGGAAGCTCCGGATAGTTCTGCACCGTGTAGGTATACCGGGTGACGGTTTTGCCGCCGCACCGGTCAAAGGGCAGGCCCAGGCCCTTTTGCAGGGCCGCATACTCCGCATGGGCGGACAGGTCCTCCGGCAGCAGAATGCTCAGGGTTTCCAGTGGCTCCGGCGTCACCTGCCAGCCCAGGCTTTCCAGATACGCCACCCGGGCGGCGTTGTCGGCGGCCTGTACCGGCTCTGTCCCGCCGCTGTCCCGCTGACAGCCGGGGATCACAAACAGCAGCGTCAGGGCCGCCAGGACCCCCAGGGCGGCGGTTGCCAGCTGCCGCCGCTTCATGAATACCACCATACCATCACCTCATACATTTCTTATTCCATTTTGCCCGGAACTATGCTATGCTTACGGAAGAAATTGCAGGAGGTGCAGATATGGAGCGGCTGGACAAGCTCCTGGCCGGGACCGGACGGTGGTCCCGGCGGGAGGTAAAGGAGCTGGTGCGCCAGGGCCGGGTGCGGGTGGACGGACAGACCGCCCGGACGGCGGAGGAGAAGGTGGACCCGGAGGCGTCCGCCATCACCGTGGACGGCCAGCCGGTGGAGACGGAGCGGTTCACCTATGTGATGCTCCACAAGCCAGCAGGGGTGCTGTCCGCCACCGAGGACACCCACCAGCAGACGGTGCTGGACCTGCTGCCCCCGGAGCTGCGGCGGAGGAGCCTGTCGCCGGTGGGGCGGCTGGATAAGGACACGGAGGGCCTACTGCTGCTGACCAATGACGGGGCCCTGGCCCATCGGCTGCTGGCTCCCAGGTCCCATGTGGACAAGGTGTACTATGCCCGGGTAGAGGGGGCGCTGGAGCCTGCCGACGCCGCGGCCTTCGCCGCCGGAATGACCCTGGGGAATGGGCTGGAGTGCCTGCCCGCCGGGCTGGAGATTTTGTCGCCGGGGGAGTGCCTGGTGACCCTGCGGGAGGGGAAGTTCCACCAGGTGAAGCGGATGCTGGCGGCCCGGGGAAAGCCGGTGACGTACCTGAAGCGGCTGTCCATGGGTCCCCTGCGGCTGGACCCGGAGCTGGCCCCCGGGGCATTCCGGATGCTGACGGCGGAGGAGAAAAAAGCTCTTGCGGACTGCCGGTAGAGGCGTTTATCGACATAACTGCAAAAAAATTTCCAGGAAATTTGTAGAAAAGATAAAAAAATACTTGCAAATCCGTGATTCTGACGATATAATAGGGGTAACGGCCTGACAGTTTGCACAAAATACCCACAGCCCAAATCATCGGCGGGAGGAACAAGAATGTCTGGAAGAATTTTTCAAAATGTTGTGCTGCAATTCAAGGAGACCACGGACCGCACCATCGGCGTCATCGACTCCGAGGGCACGGTGATCGCGTGCAGCGAGCTCACCGGTATCGGCAAGAAGTGGACCAAATATGTGGAGCCTATCGCCGCGGCGGAGGGCAACTGCGTGACCATGGAGGGCAAGACCTTCAAGGCCATGCCCGGCTGGGGCACCCACTTTGACTATGCGGTTTTCACCAGCGGCGACGACAGCGTGGGACGCACCGTGTGCTCCATGGCCTGCGTGGCCCTGAACGCCGCCAAGGTCTATTATGAGGAAAAGCACGATAAGGGCTCCTTTATTAAGAACATCATCTCGGATAATATCCTGATCAGCGATATCTACATGCGGGCCAAGGAGCTGCATGTGGCGGCGGAGGTGCCCCGGGGCGTGTTTGTCATCCGCCCGGTGGACGACCGGGCCGAGGCCATTCCCGTGGACGTGGTGCAGAATATGTTCCCGGACCGGCAGAATGATTTCGTGCTGAGCGTGGGCGACGACGACGTGGCCCTGATCCACCAGATGCCCGAGGGCGCCTGCGGCAAGGACCTGGAAAAGGTGGCCGCCTCCATCGAGGAGGCCCTGCGGGTGGACGGCGAGAGCACCGTGTTCGTGGGCATCGGCACCCTGGCCCTGCACCTGCGGGATCTGGCCAAGGCCTATAAGGAGGCCCAGATCGCCATCGAGGTGGGCAAGGTCTTTGACACCGAGCGCTATGTCATCAACTATGAGAATCTGGGCATCGGCCGGCTGATCTATCAGCTGCCCACCACCCTGTGCGAGATGTTCCTGCAGGAGGTTTTCAAGAAGAATCCCATCGACGCCCTGGATCAGGAGACGCTGTTCACCATCTATAAGTTCTTTGAGAACAATCTGAACGTGTCCGAGACGGCCCGGAAGCTGTTTGTCCACCGGAACACCCTGGTGTACCGGCTGGAGAAGATCAAGAAGCTCACGGGGCTGGACCTGCGGGAGTTTGATGACGCCATCACCTTCAAGGTAGCCCTGATGGTGAAGAAGTACCTCACCAGCCGGGGAATCGACGCGTAAAAGGCCATAAAAAATCCTGTCCCCGTGGGGACAGGATTTTTTGCGCCGTTTTACCGCCCCCAGGACGACAGAAGGTCCAGATGATCCCTCAGCTGTTCCTGGCCGCAGTACAGGTACACGGCTACCTGGCCGCCCCGGCCCAGGGCCGCCATCTGCCAGAGGCCCTCCGGCTCCCGGGCCAGAAGCACAAAGTCCAGCCCCGGATGCTCCAGGGTCTCATAGCTCCAGGACAGATTCACCAGCCGGTACTGCTCCATCTGGGCCTGGGCCACGGACTGGGCCCAGGAGGGCAGCAGCAGGCGGAAATACATGGCCTCCAGCTGGGGCGCAGCAGCTTGCGCCGTTTTCCGGGCTGCGGGCCTGCTGGGTGACGGAATACCAGGCCGGGGCCAGCAGGGAATGCTCCCTGTAAGCCCGGGAATCGTGTCCGGAGGATGGGTCAAACAGGACCACCGGGGTGCTCTCCAGCTCCTGCAGCTCCACATAGGGCTGCCGGAAGTCCTCCAGGGGGACGCCCCGGCGCTCCATCCACTGTCCCGCCAGCAGTAGCACCAGCAGGAAAACCGCCGCCAGGGAGATCACGTTCTCCCACACGATCCTTCCGCTGGGTCCGGCGGAGGGCGGCATATCCATCCCCAGCCGCAGGGCCTGACAGGCTCTGCGCAGCAGTCTCGCGTTCCGGCAGCTTCTGCCGAATGCCACCCCCTGACACAGCAGCAGCACCAGAAACGTCGGGTCAAATACCCGCAGCCACACCAGCGGCAGACCGCCCCGGGCCGCCATGCCGCCGCTCCAGAACAGCAGCAGCCACGCGGATACGGCAGCCAGGACCACCCCCAGCAGCAGGCTGCTCCGCCAGGCCCGGCGCGCGGCCCGCTCCAGCCGCTCCAGGGAAAGGCCCCGGCTTTCGTGGTCGGAGTACAGCTCCACGGCGGCGGGGTCCGCCGTGTAAAACAGCCAGCACCCGGCGGGGGCCACGTTCAGGGCATATGACCAGCCCGCCCTTCGATACAGCTCCTGCTGCTCCTCCGTGGGAGCCGTCCTGCCCCGGTCATAGGGCTCCAGGCGGAACCTGGTGCCGGGCACGCCGTCGGTGGTAAAGACCGCCCAGCTGCCGATGGACACCGGAAACAGCCCGGCGTTGACCTGCTCCTCCAGCCAGGCCTCCAGGCCCCGGATGTCACAGGGGGACACCGGAAGTATTTTCCTCACTTTTCTTGCTCGGTCCATGCGCTCTCCTCCTCTCCGTCGTCCACGCAGGCCCTCAGCCGCGCCAGTTCCTCCCGAAAGGCGGCCCGGCCCGCGTCCGTAATCTGATAGCTGCGCTTGCGGCCCTGAATCTCCGTCTCCCGGATCAGGCCCTCCTCCTGGAACTTCCCCAGCAGGGTGTACAGGGTCCCGGGGCCCAGCCGCACCCGGCCGTTAGTTTTCCGCTCCACAAACTCCGTGATCTCGATGCCGCACATCTGTCCCCGAAAAAAGGACATCAGCACATAGAACATGGACTCGGTCAGAGTCCCCCGCTCCTTCATGGCGGCGCTCCACCTCCTTCCGGCATTTTCCGGTTAATATCGTGCCGCGATATTGTATGCTTCCATTATAATATCGCCACACGATATTGTCAAGAGGTCCAAAACAAAACAGCGTGCTGCCCGCAGGCAGCACGCTGTTCTGAACGGTTTTTGCTTATTCCTCGTCCTCGTCATCGTCCTGGGCATTGGCCAGGTCGCTGAGATCGAACTCCAACTTCTCGCCGCAGTTGGGGCAGCGGATCTCGCCGCTCTCCAGGGTATCCTCGTTGAAGACGATCTCCTCCTCGCACACGGGGCAGGTGGTCTCGAAATAGGACTCGTCGTCATCATCGTAGTCCTCATCCTCGTCCTCGTCGTCATCCAGATCGTAGAGTGCCTCCTCCACGTCGGACAGATCGTCGCTGACGGCGTCCAGGCCGTCCTCCACGTCGCACAGCTCGTCTTCCAGGTCCACGAACTTTTCAGCCATGTCATCCAGCACATCAATGATGGCAGTCAGCAGCTTGCCCTCCTTGGTGTCGGTGTCCAGTGCCAGGCCCTCGGCCAGGCCCTTCAGATAAGCTACCTTCTCAGAAATTTCCATGTTCATGCTCCTTTCCTGATATGGATGAAACCGCGTTTTTTTACTTGGCGCGGCCCAGGTACTCGCCGGTGCGGGTGTCGATGGTGATCTTGTCGCCGATGTTGATGAACAGGGGCACCTTCACCTCGGCGCCGGTCTCCACGGTGGCAGGCTTCAGGGTGTTGGTGGCGGTGTTGCCGGCCAGGCCCGGCTCGGTCTCGGTGACCTCCAGGTCCATGAAGTTGGGGCACTCCAGGCCGAACACGCTGCCCTTATAGCTCAGCACCTTGCACACGGTATTCTCGGTGATGAAGCGGAACGCGTCGCCCAGCAGGTCCTTACCCAGGGGCACCATGTCGAAGGTCTCCTGGTCCATGAAGTAGTACAGGTCGCCGTCGTTATAGCTGTAAGCCATGTCCTTGCGCTCCACGAAGGCTTCCTCGAACTTTGCGGTGGGGTTGAAGGAAGTTTCGGTGACGGCGCCGGTGACGATGTTCTTCATCTTGGTGCGCACGAAGGCCGCGCCCTTGCCGGGCTTGACGTGCTGAAATTCCACGACCTGCATGATCTTGCCGTCCATTTCAAAGGTCTTACCGTTACGGAAATCGCCGGCGGTAATGGTTGCCATATGTGTATCCTCCCATGTCATGAGAAAATAATCCTCAGCGGGAGTATTTCCTCGTATTCAAAAATTTGCCTATACAGCCCTATTATTTTACACGATAATAGGCGCTATTGCAAGAGCCGGACGGGATTTTTTCCCGGTTTTTCCGAAAAATCAGTCTTTTACAGGATCAGCAGGTCCTTCTTGGCCAGGGTGATATCCTGGCAGCCGCCCTCCTGCAGCACCACCACGTCCTCGATGCGGACGCCGAAGCGGCCGGGCAGATAGATGCCGGGCTCGGCGGACACGGCCGCGCCCAGGGGCAGGGGCTTGTTGTTGGCGGGGGTGGCGTTGGGGGACTCGTGAATTTCCACGCCCACGCTGTGGCCGAAGCTGTGGCCGAAATAGGGACCGTAACCGGCGTCCTCGATGACCTTCCGGGCGGCGGCGTCCACGTCGTGGCCGGTGGCCCCGGCCTTGGCGGCGGCGATGCCCGCCAGCTGGGCCTGTAGCACGACGTTGTAGACCTTCTCCATCTCCTCGGTGACGCGGCCCACAGCCACGGTGCGGGTCATGTCGGAGCAGTAGCCCTGATAGATGCAGCCGAAGTCCATGGTCACGAAGTCGCCGTCCTGGATCTTCCGGTCGGTGGGCACGGCGTGGGGCATACTGCCGTTGGGACCGCTGGCCACGATGGGGTCAAAGGACATATTCTCCGCGCCTCCGGCCAGCATCAGGTACTGCAGCCGGGCGGCGATCTCCTTCTCGGTGACGCCGGGCTTGATCTCTTTAACGATCTGGTCCAGAGCGGCCTCGGCGATGCGCTGGGCGGCGATCATCCGCTGGATCTCCTCCTCGTCCTTGCTCTGGCGCAGGGAGATCAGCAGCTCCGTGGCGGGCACCAGCTGGCAGTGCAGCTTCTCGGAATAGTGGCGATAGTCCGCCACGGTCATGTACGCATCCTCGAAGCCCAGCTTCTGCACATGGGTCTTTTCCATGGCGGCGTTGATCAGGTCCACATAGGGGTGGGCGGCGTCGGTCATGGCGATCTCGGCGTCCTGCACCTTGTTGTGGGCGGCCTCGATATAGCGGGAGTCGGTGAAATAGAAGTTCCCCTCCCGGGTCACCAGGGCCACGCCGTCGGTGCCGGTGGAGTGGAAGCCGGAGGCATAGAATCGGTTGGCCTCGCAGGTCAGCAGCATACCGTCCAGCTCATAGGCAGACAGCTTTTCCGCGATTTTCGCAAAATGGTTCATAATCAAAACTCCTTTCAGATCCGGTGAACGCCACCGGCTAAATACTTCCAGGGGGCCTGGAGGGCATGCAGCACCTTCTGCCACGGGGTCCTGGCCCCGCCGGCCGGTTCCACCATCAGGGCCGTGACGCCGCTGAGGTTGGCCCCCAGCATATCCGTCAGCAGCTTATCCCCCAGCATGGCCGTGTGGGCGGGGTCGGTCCCCGCCTGGTCCATGGCCCGGCGAAAACCCGCCGTCTGCGGCTTTTTGGCGTGGCCCACATAGGTGATCCCCAGGTCGCGGCAGAACTGCTCCACCCGCCGGGGGCTGCGGTTGTTGGACAGGATCATCACCCGGATCCCCGCCGCCTGTAAGCGGCCGAGCCAATCGCGCACCGCCTGGTCGGGGCGGGACACGCTTTTGGGGGCCAGGGTATAGTCCAGATCGCTGAGCAGCAGCCGGATGCCCCTGCTCTGCAGCAGCTCCGGCGTGATCTGTTGATAGCTTTCGTATACCCCGTCCGGCACCAGAGAAATGCGCATACACCAGTTCCCTTTCTCATAGCTTTGGCTATAGTGTAGCATTTTTTTCATGGGAACGCAAGGGGGGATCTCCATGCCGCTGTATCTTGCCGCCACACCGGACCGTCTGACCCGGGCCCGGGCCGTGACGCCGCGCCTGGCCCATGTGGCCTATCGTCTGGGCCCCGGCTCGGAGCTGCTGGCCGCGCCGCTTCCGCCCGCTCTGCGGGGCGGGCTGATGGTGCTGTCGGACTGGGACTGTCCGCCGGTGGAGGAACCGGACCGCCTGGCCCGGCAGATCGCCCGGACCTGCCTGCGGCGGGGCTACGCCGGGGCGGCGGCGGACTTTGACCCGCCTGCCCGGCCGGGCCGACTGGCCCTGCTAGAGGCGCTTTCTCCCCTGCTGGCCTCCTGCGGCCGGACCCTGTATGTCCCGGAGCTCTACCCCGTCGCCGGGGCGACGATACTGTTGTGCACCGCCCTGTCCGGCGGAACGCTGGAGGGCCGGCTGACCCAGGCGGTGGACCAATACGGGGCGGAGCACCTGGCCCTGGACCTGCAGCGGCTGACCATGGACTTCCCCCTCCCCTGCCCCGGGGGCCAGGGCACGCCCCTGACCCTGCCCCAGCTGGAGGCCCTGGCCGCAGGCCGCCCCACCTTCTATTCCGACGCCCTGTGCGCCCGGTATTTCACCCTGACCCGGCAGGGGCAGACCCACTTCGTCCTTTTTGACGACGCCCGGACCCTCCGGCGGAAGCTGGAGCTGGCCCGTCAGCTGGGCATCCGGGACGCCCTGGTGATGCTGCCGGAGGTGGAGGACCTTCTGGAGCCGCTGTTCGCCGGGGAGACATGAGCCGCGGCCTTCCCGATTTGAAAACGCCCCTGCGGAAATCTTGCAGGATCAAGGCAAAATAGTGGTGTGTTACAAAGCCAGGAAAAAAAGGCAGGTGCCACTCTATTTGCTACCTTTTTCTTAACTTTGTCACACATCATTGTATAACCTACGTAACATCCCCTGCCGCCGGGCAGGAAACAGTTGTATTTGCCCGGTTGGTGTGATATACTGCTATATTGATATGATAGCATTCCGGGGGCGTGTACCCCCGTGAGAAATGAGGGATTGTATATGAAAATCGTAGTGTTGGCCGGCGGCCTCAGCACCGAGCGGCAGGTATCCCTGACCAGCGGCACCGGCGTGTGCCGTGCCCTGCGGGAGCGGGGCCACCAGGCCATCCTGGTGGATATGTTCCTGGGACTGGAGGATTACAACGGCAGCCTGGCGGATATCTTCGACGCGCCGGACGGCCTGTGCGGCGACAACCGGGTCCTGTCCACGGCCCCGGACCTGGAGGCCGTGCGCCGCAGCCGCCGGGATCAGGGTCCCTCCCTGCTGGGCAAGGACGTTCTGACGGTGTGCGCCATGGCGGACCTGGTGTTCCTGGCCCTGCACGGCTCCTGCGGCGAGGACGGCCGCATCCAGGCCACCCTGGACCTGCTGGGCGTGCCCTATACCGGCAGCGGCTATCTGGGCAGCGGCATGGCCATGGACAAATCCGTCACCAAGCGCATCATGGACGCCGCCGGGGTGCCCACCGCCCCCTGGCACGACGTGCGCTATACCCGGGAGGACATTCCCCGTCTGGCCCGGGAGCTACCGGTGCCCTGCGCCGTGAAGATCATCAACGGCGGCAGCTCCATCGGCGTGGAGCTGCCGGACACCCGGGAGGAGCTGGCCCAGACCCTGGAGCGGATGCTGGCCTACGGAAACCACGTCATCGTGGAGAAGAAGATCAAGGGCCGGGAGATACAGGTGGCCGTTCTGGGCGACACCTACCTCCCCGCCGTGGAGATCATCCCCCGGGGGGCCTATTTCGACTATTTCTGCAAGTATCAGAAGGACGGCGCCCAGGAGATCTGCCCTGCCCCCATCACCCCGGAGCAGTGGCGCACCGTGGGCGAGCTGGCCCTGCGCCTGCACCGGGCCCTGGACCTGGGCGTCTATTCCCGGGCGGACTTCATTCTGGATGAGGAGGGGAGCTTCTGGTGCCTGGAGATCAACACCCTGCCCGGCATGACCCCCACCAGCCTGGTGCCCCAGGAGGCGGCCCAGGTGGGCCTGAGCTATGGCGACCTGTGCCAGCGCATTGTGGACGAGTCCCTGGCCCTGCGCAAGGGAGGCCGGGCATGAGGCCCCTGCCGGCGGCGGACATCTGCCGCGCCGTAGGCGGGACCTTCCTTCAGACCGGCGGCGGCACCGTCACCGGCGTCACCAGCGACAGCCGCCAGATCGCCTCCGGTGACCTGTTCATCCCCCTGGTGGGAGCCCGGTTCGACGGGCATGACTACATCGACACGGCCCTGTCCGCCGGGGCTGCCGGCTGCCTGTGCAGCCGTGTGCCGGAGGCCCTGCTGCCCGGCAAGTTTTATATTCAGGTCCAGGATACCACGCTGGCTCTGGGTGCGCTGGCCGCCTGGTACCGCAGTCTGTACGACATCCCCGTGGTGCAGGTCACCGGCTCCGCCGGAAAGACCACCACCAAGGAGATGATCGCCTCGGTGCTGTCCCGGCATTTCTGGACCCTGAAAACCCAGGCCAATCTCAACAACCACATCGGCACGCCCCAGACCCTGCTGCGGCTGGAGCCCTGCCATCAGGCGGCGGTGATCGAAACGGGCATGGACCACTTCGGCCAGATCCGCTATATGGGCAGCCTGGTGCAGCCCACCATCGCCGTGATCACTAACGTCGGCGACGCCCACATTGAAAACCTGGGCGGCACCCGTCAGGGGACCCTGCGGGCCAAGTGCGAGATTTTCGACCACCTGCGCCCCGGCGGCCTGGCGGTGCTGTGCGGCGACGATGAACTGCTCAACGGCCTGGACCTGCCCTTTGAGACCCTCCGCTGCGGCAGGAGCGAACACTGCAATGTCCGGGTCACGGACATCGTCCGCCGGGGCATCGACGGCCTGGACTGCACCGTCACCACCCCCCGCCGCAGCTACCGGCTGTCCATCCCCTCCCCCGGGGACTACATGATCTACTCCGCCTCCATGGCCGTGGCCATCGGCGAATATCTGGGCCTGTCGGAGCAGGAGATCGTCGAGGGCGTGGCCGGGTATGTGTCCACCGGCTCCCGTATGCGGCGCATCCGCCTGCCGGAGGACCGGCTCATCATCGACGACTGCTACAACGCCAATCCCCAGGCCATGGAAGCGGCGCTGGAGATTCTGGCAGACACCGCCTGCCGCCGCCGGGTGGCGGTGCTGGGCGACATGGGGGAGCTGGGCCCCATCAGTCGGGACGCCCACCTGCAGGTGGGCCGCGTCACCGCCCGGCTGGGGCTGGACGCGGTGATCGCCATCGGCCCCAAGGCCGCTGCCATCGCCGAGACCGCCGGTCCCCGGGCACAGCATTTCGCCGCCATTGAGGAGGCCCTTCCGGCCCTGCGCCGGGAATTCACCCCCGGCACCGCCGTGCTGGTGAAGGCGTCCCACGCCATGGATTTTGGCAAAATTGTCAGTGAATTGGAAAAAATGTAACGAATCGGCCATATGATAGATATCAGCGTAACCGACCTGGTCAAGTCCTTTGACCTGGAAAAGAAAATACTGGACGGCGTGTCCTTCCAGATCGACACCGGTGAGCGGGTGGGCCTGCTGGGCAAAAACGGCGCGGGGAAATCCACGCTGTTCAACATCCTCACCGGGGAGCTGGACTATGACTCCGGCCAGGTGCTCATTGCACCGGGCCGCCGGGTGGGCCTGATCTCCCAGATCCCGGTGTATCCCGCGGGATACACCGTGGAGGACGTTCTGCGCTCCGCCTTTCAGCGCACCACCGCCCTGAAGGAGGAGATGGACCGCCTGACCCGGCAGATGGAGCAGGGGGACAGCGATCCCCAGACCCTGCGGCGCTATGGCGAGCTTACCGCCCGGTTCGAGGGCCTGGGCGGCTATGACACCGACACCGCCGTCAACAAGGTCTCCAACGGCCTGTCCATCGACGGCGATATGCGCCAGCGGCTGTTTGACCAGCTGTCCGGCGGGGAGAAAACCCGGGTGAACCTGGGCCGCCTGATCCTGGAGGACACGGACATTCTCCTGCTGGACGAGCCCACCAACCACCTGGACCTGCAGGCCACCGAGTGGCTGGAGGAGTATATCCGCTCCTTCCGGGGCACCGTGGTCACCATCTCCCACGACCGCTATTTCCTGGACCGCACCGTCACCCGCATCATCGAAATTCTGGACGGCAAGGCGGAGTTTTACAGCGGGAACTACAGCTTTTATGCCATTGAAAAGGAGCGCCGCTATCAGGAACGCATGAAGCAGTATCTGAAGGAGCAGGCCAAGATCCAACAGCTGGAGAAGGCGGCGGAGCAGATGCACCTGTGGGCCTTTATGGGCAACGACGCCCTGCACAAGCGGGCCTTTTCCATGGAAAAGCGCATCGAGCGCATGCGCACCGTGTCCAAGCCCACCCGGGCCAAGAAGATGGACGCCCGCTTCGCCAGCCGGGAATTCCGGGGCGACGAGGTGCTACAGCTGAAGGGTATCTCCAAATCCTTCGGTGACCGCACTCTGTTTTCCGACGTGTACCTCCGGGTGGAGGGCGGCGAGCGCATCGCCTTTCTGGGAGAAAACGGCGCAGGGAAAACCACCCTGCTGAACATGATCACCGGGGGCGAGCCCATGGACAGCGGCATCATCCGCATGGGGCCTGCCATCCGGGCGGCCTATCTGCCCCAGATTATCCACTTTGAGCACCCGGAGCGCTCCTTGCTTGACACCATGCTCTATGAAAAGAAGGGCATGACGCCCCAGACCGCCCGCAACCGCCTGGCGGCCTATCAGTTCCAGGGGGAGGACGTGTTCAAAAGCGTGTCGGTCCTCTCCGGCGGCGAGCTCAGCCGCCTGCGGCTGTGTATGCTCATGGACGAGGATATCAACTTCCTGATTCTGGACGAGCCCACCAACCACCTGGATATCGCCTCCCGGGAGTGGATCGAGGAGGCTGTGGAGGCCTTCGACGGCACCCTGCTGTTCGTGTCCCACGACCGGTATTTCATCAACCGCTTCGCCACCCGGGTCTGGGAGCTGGCGGATGGCACCATCAACGACTATCCCATGGGCTTTGCCCAGTACCGGGCCGCCAAGGCGGAGGAGAAAAAGCCCGCACCCGCCCCGGTCCAGAAGAAAAAGCAGGACACCCGGCCCCCTCGGGCCGGACGGGAAAAACAGGCCGCCCGCCGCCAGCTGACCATCTGCGAAACCGGCATCTCCAAGCTGGAGGAGCGCTGCCGCCAGCTGGACGCCGAAATGGAGCAGAACGCCTGCGACGCGGAAAAGCTCCAGGAGCTATTTCGGGAGAAGCAGGATCTGGAGGCCCAACTGGAGCAGGAGATGGCCCGCTGGGAGGAGCTGTCTCTGCAATTGGAGGAATAATCAGGAGGACCATTATGCGTGATATTTTGTGTATGTACTACTCCCGCACCGGCGCCACCCGCCAGGCCATGACGGAGATCGCCCAGGCCCTGGACGCGGAGCTGGTGGAGCTTACCGACGGCGTGGACCGCCAGGGCGCCCGGGGCTATCTCCGCTCCGGCATGGACGCCATGCGCCGGGCCACCCTGCCGCTGGCCCCCTATGAAACGGAGCGCCCCCTGTCCGAATACCGGCTGGTGATTCTGGGCACCCCCGTGTGGGCGGGCCGCTGCGCCTCCCCGGTCCGGGCGCTGCTGAAGCGCCGGGGGCTGGAGCTGGAAAGGGTAGCCTATGTGCTGACCCGGAAAAGCTCCCGGAAGTATGAGGAGATTTATGAGCAGATGGACCAGTACACCGCCCGGCCCCACCTGCTGGAGGTATCCCTGCGGCCGGGAGCCGTGGGGTATGAGTTCTGGCGGGACAAGCTGGTGGGCGAGGTGCGCCGCTATCTGGACGCCCAGTAAGGAGTCCGTATGCTGGAGAAATTACAAGCCATCGCCCGGCGGCTGGACCAGGTGGAGCGGCAGCTGTCGGACCCGGCGGTGTACGCCGACCGGGAGTTCCTGACCCGACTGAGCCGGGAGCAGAAGGAGCTGACCCCCATCGTGGCCGCCTTCCGGGCCTGGCAGCAGGCGGAGGCGGACTGCGCCGGGGCCCAGGAGCTGCTGTCGGACCCGGAAATGCGGGAGCTGGCCCAGGAAGAGCTGCATCGGGCCCGCCAGGAGCGGGACCGCCTGTCGGAGGAGCTCAAGCGCCTGCTGCTGCCCCGGGACCCCAACGATGACCGGAACGTCATCCTGGAGGTCCGGGCCGGCATCGGAGGCGAGGAGGGTGCCCTGTTCGCGGCGGACCTGCTGCGGATGTATGCCCTGTATGCCGAGCGCCGGGGCTGGCACATGGAGCTGGTGTATGAAAACACCACGGAGTTGGGCGGCGTCAAGGAGGCCAGCGCCACCATCGAGGGCCAGGGGGCCTGGTCCCGCCTGAAATTCGAGGCCGGGACCCACCGGGTCCAGCGGGTGCCGGAAACCGAGTCCTCCGGCCGCATCCAGACCTCCGCCGCCACCGTGGCCGTGATGCCCGAGGCGGAGGAGGTGGAGTTCTCCATCGACCCCAAGGACTTACAGATCGACACCTTCCGCTCCTCCGGCGCAGGCGGACAGCACGTCAACAAGACCGAGTCCGCCATCCGCATCACCCACCTGCCCACCGGCACGGTGGTGGAGTGCCAGGATGAGCGCAGCCAGTATAAAAACAAGGACCGGGCCATGAAAATCCTGCGCTCCAAGCTCTACGAGGCCCAACAGGAGAAGCAGAACGCCGCCATCGCCGCCCAGCGGAAAAGCCAGGTAGGCACCGGCGACCGGTCCGGCAAGATCCGCACCTATAACTTCCCCCAGAACCGGGTCACCGACCACCGGCTCACCGGGGACGTGAAAAATTTCAACATTGCCGCCGTTATCAACGGCGACCTGGACCCCCTTGTGGATGCGCTGACCCTGGCCGACCAGGCCAGGCGCCTGCAGGAGGGCGCAGAGAAAGGAGAATGAACCATGGAAGCTCCCATCAAAACCCGTTATGACAAGGCCGGTCCCCAGGTGGCCGAGGCTCTGCGCCGCCGCCGTTTTGAGGCCCACTATGTCTCCACCGCCCAGGAGGCCCTGGAGCTGGCCCTGACCCTGATCCCCAAGGACCGCACCGTTTCCTGGGGCGGCACCGCCACCGCCGCCCAGATCGGCCTGATGGACCGCCTGCACCAGGGGGACTATCAGCTCATTGACCGGGACACTGGCAAGACCCCCGAAGAAAAGCAGGCCCTGATGCGCCAGGCCCTGACCTGCGGCACCTTCATCATGAGCAGCAACGCCATCTCCGCCGACGGCCAGCTGGTGAACATCGACGGCAACGCCAACCGGGTGGCGGCCCTGTGCTACGGGCCGGAGAGCGTCCTAGTCATCGCCGGGATGAACAAGGTCATGGGCGATCTGGACAGCGCCATCGCCCGGGCCCGCCAGGTGGCGGCCCCCGCCAACGCCCAGCGCTTCCCGGGGCTCAAGACCCCCTGCGCCGTCACCGGCAGCTGCGGCGACTGCACCAGTCCCGACTGCATCTGCTGCCAGATGGTCATCACCCGGGCCTGTCGTCCCGCCGGCCGCATCAAGGTCATTCTGGTGGGCGAGGATCTGGGCTTTTAAGGCAAAAGAGGGATCCACTTGAACACCATTGTTTTTCACCCGGAATCGGACCCGGCCGCCATACAGGAGGCCGCGGCCATTCTGCGCCGGGGGGGGCTGGTAGGCATCCCCACGGAGACGGTATACGGCCTGGGGGCCGACGCCCTGAATGAGGAGGCCGTGAGCCGCATTTTCCTGGCCAAGGGACGGCCCCAGGACAATCCCCTGATCATTCATGTGCCGGACGCCTCCTGGCTGGAGCAATACTGCCGGGACGTGCCGCCGGAGGCCTATCGCCTGGCGGAGCGGTTCTGGCCTGGCCCTCTGACCATGATCCTGCCCCGGCGGGACATCGTTCCCCTGCAAACCACCGGCGGACTGGAGACCGTGGGCGTCCGCTGCCCGGACCACCCGGTGACCCTGGCCATCATCCGGGCCGCCGGGGTGCCCATTGCCGCCCCCAGCGGCAACACCTCCGGCCGTCCCAGTCCCACCACCGCCGCCCACATGATCGAGGACATGGACGGCAAGATCGACGGCATCGTGGACGGCGGCCCCTGCACCGTGGGGGTTGAGTCCACCATCATCGACCTGACGGTGACGCCGCCCCGGCTGCTGCGCCCCGGCGGTCTGCCTCTGGAGGCCCTGGAGGAGGTGCTGGGGGAGGTGGCCGTGGACAAGGCCGTCACCGGCCTGCTGGCCGCCGGAGAGCATCCCCGGGCCCCGGGGATGAAATACCGGCACTATGCCCCCCATGCGCCGGTCACTGTGGTCACCGGCGCGCCGGACCGCAGCGCCCGCCGTATCCTGGGCCTGCTGTCGGACCAGGCGGGGGTCATCTGCTTCGATGAGTATGCCCCGCTGTATGCCGGACACATCATCCATCGTCTGGGCCCGGCGGCGGACAAATCCGCCCAGGCCCGGCACGTTTTCGACGCCTTGCGCACCTTCGACGGCACGGACGTCACGGAAATTTTCGCCCAGTGCCCCGATGACGGGGGCCTGGGTCTGGCGGTGGCCAATCGCCTGAAAAAGGCGGCGGGCTTCCACCTGGTGGACGCCGACCGGCCCGTTCTCATCGGTCTCACCGGCGGCACCGGCGCGGGAAAAACCAGCGCCCTGGCGGCCCTGGAGGACCTGGGCGGCACGGTGCTGGACTGCGACGCCGTGTATCACGAGATGCTCCGCACGGACCCCGCCCTGTGGGGGGCCATCGAAGGGGCCTTCGGCCCGGTGTTCGGCCCCGATGGGACCCTGGACCGGCAGAAGCTGGGGAACATCGTGTTCTCCGACCCCGCCGCCCTGGGGCGGCTCAACGCCATCGTGTACGAATACCTGCCGCCGGAGCTGATGCGCCGGGCGGCGGGACAGTCCCTGGTGGGGCTGGACGCCATCAACCTGGTGGAAAGCGGCCTGGACCGGCTGTGCGCCTGCACCGTGGCGGTGCTGGCCCCGGCGGAGGATCGGGTCCGCCGCATCATGGCCCGGGACGGCATCAGCCGGGACTATGCCCGGCTGCGGATATCCGCCCAGCCGTCCGACGGCTTTTACCGGGAGCACTGCTCCCATATCCTGGAAAACACCTGCGCCGGTCCGGCGCAGTTCCGGGATCAGGCACGGATTTTCTTCCGGAAAATACTCCGGGAAATCGAACATATTTGAGGAGGAATCAGAACCATGACAGACGAAATGAAGGCCAAGCGCGAAAAGCTGTTCTCCAGCCCCAAAAACGGCTATGACCTGGTGGACCAGGCGGCCCTGGACGCCATGGAGACCTATTGCGAAAGCTACAAGCAGTATCTGGACAACGGCAAGACCGAGCGAGAGTGCGCCGCCTATACCGTGGAGCTGGCCCAGGCCCAGGGCTATGTCCCCTATCAGCGGGGCATGAGCCTGAAGCCCGGCGACAAGGTGTACCGCGTGAACCGGGGCAAGAGCGTGATGCTGGCCAAGATCGGCCGCCAGGACCTGTCCCACGGTGCCCAGATCGTGGCCTGCCACATTGACTCCCCCCGTCTGGACTTCAAGCCCCATCCCCTGTATGAGGACAGCGACTTTGCCTATGGCAAGACTCACTACTACGGCGGCATCCGCAAGTATCAGTGGGTGGCCATCCCCCTGGAGCTGCGGGGCGTGGTGGTCCTGCGGGACGGCACCGTGGTGAAGGTGGTCCTGGGCGAGGGCAGCGAGCCCAAGTTCGTCATTACCGACCTGCTGCCCCACCTGGGCGCGGAGCAGGGCAAGAAGCCCCTTAACGAGGCCATTCCCGGCGAGAACCTGAACCTGCTGATGGGCAGCCGTCCTCTGGGCGAGGAGGGCGACAGCGACCGCGTGAAGCTGCGGGTGCTGGATATGCTCCACGAGAAATACGGCATCTGCGAGGATGACTTCACCTCCGCCGAGCTGGAGGTGGTCCCCGCCTTCAACGCCACGGACCTGGGCCTGGACCGCAGCCTCATCGGCGCATACGGCCACGACGACCGGGTGTGCGGCTACGCCGCCCTGAAGGGCCTGTTCGACATCGACGTTCCCGAAAAGACTGCCGTGTGCATGCTGGCCGACAAGGAAGAGGTTGGCTCCATGGGCGTCACCGGTATGCAGTCCGCCTTCTTCGACACCTTCATGGAGGACCTGTGCCAGAGCCAGGGCGTCAGCCTGCGGGTGTGCTATGAGAGCTCCTTCTGCCTGTCCTCCGACGTCACCGCCGCCTATGACCCCAACTTTGCCGAGGTGTATGAGAAGCGCAACGAGTCCCGGGTGAACTATGGTCTGGGCATCTGCAAGTATACCGGCGCCCGGGGCAAGAGCGGCTCCTCCGACGCCGATGCCGAAACTGTGGCCTATGTCCGCCGCGTGCTGGACAACGCCGGTGTGGTGTGGCAGATCGGCGAGATGGGCAAGATCGACGCCGGCGGCGGCGGCACCGTGGCCCAGTATATGGCCAACCGCAACATCACCACCATCGACGCCGGTGTGCCGGTTCTGAGCATGCACTCCCCCTTTGAAACCGTGGGCAAGCTGGATTGCTACATGAACTATCTGGGCTGCATGGCCGTCTATAACGCGTAAAACGCTCCACAAAAAGCAAAAGCAGCACCCCATTTGTCAGACGACAAATGGGGTGCTGTGTTTATTCGTTCAGGAACGTCTCCTGCTCGATCGTGACGCCATAATTCAGGATTCGCTCTATGGCATCCCGGAACAACGGATATTTTCCATTCTCCATATCAATTCGCAGGGATGATAAATACGCTTCGGAACGTGCAAGGCCATGCTCGTGAAAGGAATCCACAAATTCGCCGGACATACGCATGGGCATCAGAGAGGGAATCAGCTCCTGCAAATGGCGGAACATCCGGAATCCGCCGACGTCGATATCCGCCCAGAAGCGTATCGTCGTGGTTTCGGACGCCGCATGGGCGATCAGCGTGACCAGCCTTTTCTTTTGTGGGCTGAGGAATCCGCCGTGATAGACCACCAGCTCCTCCGGCTGCTTTTCCGACAGCACATACGCGTCGTAGTTGGTCTTGTTCTCAATGAACGTAATGCACCGGATGGCGGTCAGGTCGATTTCCGCAATGAAATCCACCAGCGTGCCGGGTACGGCCAGCCCATACGGCGCGGCGCCAATACAAATACACCCTTGATTGGTCCGGATATTGCAGTTTCCGGCAAGCTCATAAAGCTCCGGGCGGGCATAGATGCCTAAGTATGCCAGCTGTTCTCTTTCCCCCAATTTGTTTTCATCACAGGCAAGCGCCAACTCTGTGTCATATTTCCTTGCAATGGTCAAAAACAAATCGCGTACATTTCGCTCAAAGTACTTTGTGTCGGAAAAGCACCTGCTGCTGAAGGCCCGCATGGTTATGCTGCCGGACAGTGCGGCATACTCACGAAACGCGCAGAGCAAATCGCGCAAAATCGCGGTATCCTTTTTGCAGAATGCCGGAACCTTCATTTCCTCATCGGCGGACTTGCAGACGTCGTCCCTCCAGGCCGCGATCCAGGGAACCGCAGCGCCGCCCAGGCCAGCGCGAACCGCGTCAGTGACCTGCTTTGCCCTCACCCGGGGATGCACTCGTTCAGCCGCGGCATAGCACGGCATGATCCGGTCCAAGCGCAGCACAATGGCCGAAAGCACGGGACGCCCCTTTACCCACTCAAGCTGCACCAGATGCTGCTTTTCAAGCTCCAGGGCCGCTTCATTATAGGAATCCCGTATGGCCGCGTCCTCGTAGAGGTACCCGGGTAGCTCTTTCTTTTCCACTCTCAGCATGACCCGTCGGGTGGATGCCCCGGGTTCGGAGAGATGCCTGCTGTTTTCGTACTTGTCCAACAGCCGGTTCAGAATCATCCTCTGTTCTGTCATGGAGCAATCTCCTTGCCGAAGGGCAGAATGTGCATACTGTACTTGTCTTTGTTCACCAGCAGCGTGCGGTCCGCAATCGGCATAATATCCGAAACCTTATCGGGCGGCGTGCAGATAATGGCCTGCAGGCCCATCTTTCGCAGAAGGCGGACGCTTTCAATAATGCGGTCACTGTCCATCTTATTGAACGCCTCGTCAAACACCGCCAGTCGAACGGTGTTGCCAAAGCTGGAGGTATCGTTGACGCGATAAAGCTGGGCAAATGACGCCAAAACCGCAATATAGAACGGGGTCTGCGTTTCGCCGCCGGATTTTGTGTTCAGCGTCTGCGAAAGCAGCTGCTTTGCTCCATTCTGGTCGGTCGTTTCCAGGTCGAACTTCAGGTAGGTCCTGAAGTCTGTATATCGCTGGATGTTTTCCTGCAATTCACTCTGCTTTCTGGCATTCAGCTGCGTATCGTCCGCCATGGTGATCTGGCTGAACAGCTTTTCTATCAGCTGGCCATACTTCTCCTGGAACGGCAGCGCAAACAAGCCCGTGTCTCCTTCCATAAGCTCCGGAGCCATGATCATGTCGTAGTATTCTGCGTAATCCGGATTGCGCTCCACGCGGAACTGGTAACGATCTGTGCCAAACTGCGCCTGACGCAGTGCGCGGTTCAGGTTTCTCACCTGATCCTGCACCTGGTCGATGCTGGATTTCAATTTTGCCAGGAAATCATTCTGGAATTGCTCCATGGCGCTCTCCCGCGCCGTTATGATCTTTTCGCGGTACCGGGGCAGCTCGCTTTCCTCCAGAAGTCTTTGCTCCGCTTCGTATTCGTCATTGTCCACGGACTCGACGCGGAAAGAGCACGGCTTGAACGAGTCATTGTATTTTCTGCGCGCGTCAAACAGCTTTTTTTGCGCGGCGTCCCGCTCATTGGCGCTTTGTTCCAGGCGGCTGCTGAAGTTCTTGTGGACAACATCCGCCCGCTTCAAGCGGTCAAGCTCCTTTTGATACCGGGGAATGCCGGTGTTTTCCCGGTATTCGGGAGAAAACTCCGCCTCGATACGGTCCCCCACATGGGTCAGCTGCCGGTAATGATCCGGCAGCACCTCATAGTCCAGCCGGTGAATACGATCCTCAAGATGGCCGATCTGATTATGTTCTTCGTCTTTTTCCCTGTTCAGCACTATGATCTCAGTCCCCAGCGCGGAAATCGTGCGGCGCTGTTCGTCCAGCCACAGGAGATCCAGCTTGGAAAGCTGCTGGTCGATGGCGGCCACCCCATTGGTGATCTCCATACCCCGCAGGTATGCGGTCTGCTTTTCCGCCACGGTGCTCTGAACGAAGAAATGCGTAAACAGCGGATCCTTTGCCTGCGCCAAAAGCTGACGGATGGGGGCCCGGTCCTGCAACTCATCTTCGATCTGTTTCAGCTCGCCCTCCAATCGGGAAATGCGCAGGTTCACTGCCCGGCGGCCGATGAATGCGTTGTCCATCCATTCCCGCCGCATGGAGCGGGCCACATAGCCCTGATAGAGCATGCCGTCCGCGGTAATGGCCGTCTTGAAACTGCGCAGCTGGTCGGCTCTGTCGCAGCACACCACGCGTCCCAGCAAGTAATCCATATAGCTGCGCGCCAGCGGGTTCTCCGTCTCCACTTTCTTCGCAAGGCTGTCGTCCCGGGGTCGGACGGCCTCCCGTTCACGGAGCTTACCGATATCCACCAGTCCGAAGGACGCAGAGCCGAAATCTCTTTTGATCCGGTTAAAAACAGGCAGCGCTCTTTGGTAGTAGGCCGGATCGATCAGTAGGTAGAACTTCTGCGCATGAAGATAGCCCTCCACCGCTCCGCGCCAGCGTTCATCTGCAACCTCCAGCACGTCCGCCAGAATATTGATTGTAACAGGGCTTCCCACCTGACGCTCCAGCTCATCGGCCAATCTCTTTTCAAACGGCAGCAATCCCCGTGGGTAGTCTTTGATATTTCTCCGGAGATCGGCAAGGACAGCGCGTTTCTGGTCCTGCTGCCCTTTCAATTCCGCCAGACGGTCTTCTATTTTGTGCCGGGCGTCCCGGACCGCTTCCGAAAACACCGCAGCCGCCTGCCGGGCATCTTCAAAAGGCGCCAGGGAATGAGAAAACATCTCCTGGTTTTCCGACGCGAAAACCGCATATGCCTTCAGGACGCCCCGGGCCGCTTCCTGCACAGGCGAAAGATTTTCTTCCGCTTCCTGCTCCAGTATCGCACTGCACAGGTTGTTCAGCCGAAGCGCTTCCTTTCTGATTTCCTGAGCCAGGGATTGCATCTCCCGATGCAGCTGTTCCCGCTCATCCAGCAGGGCCTGTTTCCGGCCGCGCAGCTTCTCCTCCTCCTGGAATACGCTGCTCTGCGCACAAGCCAATTCAAGCTCGCGCCTGCGGTCCTCTTTCTGCGTGATCTGCGTTGTGATTTCCCGGATCCTCTCCTCGGCGGCGGTTAAATTTGCGGTACAATCCGCCTTTTCCTGCTTGAGACGGTGAATCTGAGACTGTATGATCTCCTTCTGGGCCCACAGCACCAAAAAGGACTGCACCTGCCAGCGGTCGATGGCCTGATGCATTTCGCGATATAGTCTGCCAATCTCCTGCAGGGCGGCCAGCTTCTCCTCCTGCCGCTGCGCCAGCAGCTCGTGGCGCTTATAATCCCGGATATTCTGCTGCATGGCCTCAATATCAGGCTTATCCGGTATGTCGCAGATATTCTCCGTGATAAATTTCTGGATATCCACGATCGGCCGGAAGGACACCGCTTTTTTCATTATCCGGAGGACCTGTTCATTGTGAACGTTCCAGCGGGAGAGCATATTCCGGCGATATTCCTTCTGCGTATCATAGATTTCCGCCCTGGCATAGTTCTGCTTCAGATAGCGGCGCAGTGCAGGAATCTCCATTGCCGCATCATTTTCAATAAAGCAATTTTCCGGCAAAGTGCCCACATAAATGAAGAAGCGTTCCTGCCTGCTGCCGTCACTGCGGCAATCGAAAACAACACCGGTGACGAAGCTGGTTCCTTCCACCTCATCCTGGAATTCGCAGGCGATATAGCTGGAGAAATCTTTTCCGCGGCGGGAATAGGGGTTATTTTCATCCATATCCGCCCGAAGATAACCGTCCAGCGTGCGCTGGGACTTTTCATTGGCGGCCTGATTGAAATTGCGGGGGCTTGTTTCCCCCAACAGCACAATCTGAAGTGCATCGATCACCGTTGATTTTCCTGCGCCGTTCTTTCCGGTCAGGAAGTTCACGTCGCCCACCTCGATGAGTTCTTTGCTGAAATACAGCCAATTAATCAGCAGGATCTTCTTCAGCTTCTTCATCGGCGTCCTCCTTTCCCAGCGCGGATACAACGGCATTCAGCTTCTCGCCGGATACGGCGGCCAGCACCGTGGGAAGTATGGCGAATTTGCAGCTGCTTTGATTGAACTTCCCGTCCATGCGCTGAATAATGGCGTGGTTTTCCAGCAGGGTCAGCGCCCGCTTCACCTCGTCCATATTGGGCTTTGCCGGCAGGATCGCATAGTCCGTTACGACCTTTTCCAAAACATCCCGCACGGTGCAGATGGCATCCTGTTCCAGGCCCAGCCGCTCCAGATTCTCCTCATAGATCATGCGCAGAGCCAGCAGGATGGCAGTTTCCCTTTTGTTCAGGTTACAGCGGTTTGCTTCGTCGGTATTGACCACATAGAAATAGCCGTTCAGCGTATCCTTGCGCAAGTCCCAATCCAGAAGGCCCAGATAGTCCTGCACGGCCTCAAAATGCAGCGACAGAAACGTATAGTCCGGATTGTTCACCCGCCCTTTCCCGGGGCGGTACAGGGTCCGCACCACATAGGTCCGGCTGAGGAGCTGGTTGCACACAGACTTAAACTGCTCCAGCTCCCTGGAGGTTGCCTGCTGAATAAAGTCGAAATTCATTTCTTTTTCTCCTTCCAGCAAATCTGCATCTGGGGGATGGAGTAGCCATTTTCGTTGAAGGCGCCGCCTAACTCCTGGATCTGATACCCGGCAGCGGGTTCTCCGCTTGTCAGCACAGCCAGCAGGCTCATGATATATCCTTTATCATCCCGGATTCCCAGGTCTTTGGAATAACGGATATCCGCATCTCCCAACCACCCCTGTACATAAGCCGCTATGGCCGCGCGGCCATATTCGGAGCGCAGCAGCTTCGCGGCCTGGGCGGCAGCATCCGCATCAGGATCCGCCTCCCGGATAAGGACCTGCGCAGCCCTTGTCCGTTTTCCGGGGCGCTTCCGGTACCACAGGCTCTTTTCGGAAAGGAAGGACTGTTCATGAAGCTGAAACACCGGCTGTATCCGGTCCACCAAATCACCCGCGCGGCGATTTCGTGACAATGCCGTAAGCAAAGTATTCAGGTTTCCGCGGACGTTCTGATCCCGATTCGTCAGATTTTCCACTTTTTGCGTCGCCGCTCTTGTATAGCGGCGAACCTGCGCGTCGATCTCATCGAGATAGTCGTGCTCCATGTTATCGTATCGCTCGTCGATCCAGAAAATTTTTCGCAGCAGATCGGCACGGCACTTCTCCACGCTGTCGCCACGCTTATCCTGCAATGCCGCGTTGGCCATGGCAAGCAGCAATGCATCGTCCTCTGCCCAGTTTCTCAGAACGGACTGGATGGGAACGCGGTATTTGGGAACGGAGTCCTTGATTTTCAGGGGGCGTATGTATGCCTCGATCACCTTCTGCCCAAAATCATTGAAGTGGGACGCCAGCACCTGGTTCACGTCCTGCATGTCGATCTGTATCTGGAAATAATGCTTCACATTGTGATAGACCATTTGCAACAAATTTATCAGCGCGCCGGTGTTATCATAGGCGCTGTAGACGGCGGACATCTTCTCATACACGCTTCCGCTCTCATGCGCCACTTTCAATGAAGAATAAGTGTTGAATACATAGGAATAGCCGCGAACGGGGCTGTCATCCCGCAGCTGGTGAAACAGCTCCAGCAGACGGCTGCTGTAACCGGGAACGGTGATGTACTCCTCAAAGTCGTCGCCCCGTTCTTTCTCAAACCAGCCCTTGCTGCAGAGCTTTCGGATCAGGAAACGGGCCCTGCCGGAGATATCACGCAGTTCCTCCTCGTCGATATCCTCCCCTTCAAATGTTGCGTCCGCCAGCTGCTCCTCCAATTTGCTGCGCAACATGGAATACAATGCGTCCTCGCGTATCTTCAGGTTATCGCGGTATGCGCTGTACAGCACGTCCAGCGCGTCCGCATATAGCGCGCGGTTCGGCGAGGCAAGGGGCGAAAAGAGCTCACCGGGTATCGCTTCAAAGAATTTCATGAAACTTCCTCCTACAGGAGACGACAATGATTGGACGATTGATTTGGAATCATGACAGGCCGGATATTGCATTCGATACAGGCGCACTGTATGGCGGACTGCACTGCGGAGACTGCTTTCAATGCTGGATGGACGGGCAGTGGCTCAACGTCCGCCTTGAGTATACATGCGACTGGGTATTGCTCCATAGCGGCGGCTCTATGCCGGTTCGCTATGGCGTTCTTGTGCGGATTTGATTGCTCAGCCCGTCGATCATATTATATATCATTTCCGATTATGCAGCAAGAGCGTTTCGCGCCGTGATGCGAAACGTTCTTGCTTGCGGACTGCTCAAACAGCAAGAACGGGGGCTGCTGCCCCCGTTCTTGCTGTTTATGGATAGCAGTGCTCCCGCAGGGCCGTCTCCAGCTTCTCCAGGGCCCGCTTCTCGATGCGGGAGACGTAGCTGCGGCTGATGCCGTATGCGGCGGCCACCTGGCGCTGGGTCTGGGGCGGGTGGCCGTCCAGGCCGTAGCGGCGGCGGATCACGTCGGCCTCCCGGTCCGTCAGGCACTCCCCTACCAGCCGCCGGATCAGCCGCTGATCCTCCCGGCCCTCCAGGTCCTCCTGCATGGTGTCGTCGGCCCCCACCACGTCCTGCAGATATAGGGCGTTGCCGGCCTTATCCGTCTCGATGGCCTCCGACAGTGATACCTCCCCCTGCAGCTTCCGCTGGGCGCGGAAGTGCATGAGGATTTCATTTTCAATACATCTGGATGCATAAGTTGCCAGGCGGATCTTTTTGTCCGGCTGAAAGCTGTTCACAGCCTTGATCAGGCCGATGGTGCCGATGGAGATCAGATCCTCCTGGTTGGCGGCCTGGGTGTAGTACTTCTTGATGATATGGGCCACCAGGCGGAGATTGTGCTCCACCAGGCGGTTGCGGGCAGACAGGTCTCCCCTGCCCCACTGCTCCAGGCACTCCCGCTCCTCCTGCCGGGACAGGGGGCGGGGAAACGACCCGGGATTTCCGGACAGGTGCAGCGTCAGAAACAAGCTGTTGGACAGCAGCAGCAAAGCCGCCGATAACATAAACCATCCCTCCTTTACGGCAATCCTATGCCCGGGAGGGATGGTCCTATGTGCTACGCCGGTGCGCAGTTTTCTTAGAATTCGGCGTTACCCACGGTGCGGGGGTGAAGCTCCACGTCCCGGATGTTGCTGACGCCCGTCAGATACATGACCATGCGCTCAAAGCCCAGGCCGAAGCCGGCGTGGCGGCAGCTGCCGTAGCGCCGCAGGTCGCAGTACCACCAGTAGTCCTCGGGCTTCATGCCCAGCTCGCGGATGCGGGCCTCCAGCACCTCCAGCCGCTCCTCGCGCTGGCTGCCGCCGATGATCTCGCCGATGCCGGGGACCAGGCAGTCCGCCGCGGCCACGGTTTTGCCGTCGTCGTTCAGGCGCATATAGAAGGCCTTGATCTCCTTGGGATAGTCGGTGACGAACACCGGCCGCTGATAGATCTGCTCGGTGAGATACCGCTCGTGCTCAGTCTGCAGGTCCGTGCCCCAGTCCACCCGGTACTCGAACTTGTCGTTGTGCTTTTTCAGGATCTCCACCGCCTCGGTATAGCTGACCCGGGCGAAATCGGAGGTGGCCACGTGCTCCAGCCGGGCCTTGAGGCCCTTGTCCACGAAGCTGTTGAAGAAGCTGATCTCGTCGGGGCAGCGCTCCAGCACCCGGGTGATGATGTGCTTGATCATGGCCTCGGCCACGTCCATGTCACCGGCCAGGTCGCAGAAGGCCATCTCCGGCTCGATCATCCAGAATTCGGCGGCGTGACGCTGGGTGTTGGAGTTCTCCGCCCGGAAGGTGGGGCCGAAGGTATACACATCGCCGAAGGCCATGGCGAAGTTCTCGGCGTTCAGCTGGCCGGACACGGTGAGGCTGGTTTTCTTGCCGAAGAAATCCTGGCTGTAATCCACCTGGCCGTCCGCAGTCTTGGGTACATTGTTCAGGTCCAGGGTGGTCACCTGGAACATCTCGCCTGCGCCCTCGCAGTCGGACCCGGTGATGATGGGGGTGTGGACATACACAAAGCCCCGGCTCTGGAAAAACTCATGCACGGCATAGGCCGCCGCGCTGCGGACCCGGAAGGTAGCGGAGAACAGATTGGTCCGGGGACGCAGATGCTGGATGGTCCGCAGGAATTCCACGCTGTGGCGCTTTTTTTGCAGGGGATAGTCGGGGGTGGACCGGCCCTCCACGGCGATCTCGGCGGCCCGCAGCTCCAGGGGCTGCTTGGCCTCCGGCGTCAGCACCACGGTACCCCGGACGATCAGGGCGGCGCCCACGTTCTGAGATGCGATCTCCTTATAGTTATTCAGCTCGTCGGCGCTCATAACCACCTGCAAATTGCGGAAGCAGGAGCCGTCGTTGAGCTCGATGAAGCCGAAGGTCTTCATATCCCGGATGGTGCGGGCCCAGCCGCACACGGTGATCTCCTTGCCGCCCAGCTGTTCCTGGTCGGCAAAGATGGCTGCGATTTTCATGCGATCCATCTTGATCTCTCCTTGTAGTACAGATAATTTACTATTATATGCCGTTTCCCCGGGCTTTGCAAGGCTTTATTGCAACTTTTGCTGCCGCATCCAGACGTCCATCACCAGGCTGTGGGGCAGGAGCTTCGTCAGCCCCGCCTGGAACCGGGCCACAAAGCCGTACTGGGACACATCCTTGCCTCGCTTGGCGTCCCGCCAGGCCCGGCGGACCATGTCCTCCGGCTCGTACATGGCCACATACTTTTTCACCACGGATTCGCCGCCGTTGACGGTAGCCCGGTCAAAGAAGGCCGTCCGGGTCCAGAAGGGGCACAGGGCCATGACCCGAACGCCCCGGCTCCGCAGCTCCCGGTTCAGAGCCCGGCTGAAGCTCAGCACAAAGGCCTTGGTGGCCCCGTACACGTTAATATAGGGGATGGGCTGGAACGCCGCCACCGAAGCAATATTGATGATCTGTCCGCCCCGGGGCATATAGGGAGCCGTCAGCTGGCACAGGGCCATCACCGCCTGACAGTTCAGGTCCACCATGTTCAGGTTGATCTCCAGCGGCGTGTCCACCACGGCCCGGAACTTGCCGAAGCCGCTGGCGTTTACCAGAAGGCCCACCTCCACCGGCTCCGCCGCCAGGGCATCGGCATAAACCTGAAAGCTGCCCCGGTCCGTCAGGTCCAGGGCCAGGGGGCGGATGGGATAGGGGACCTGGTCCCGCAGCTCCTCCAGGGCCTTCTGGTGGCGGGCGATGACCCACACCTCGTCGAAGCGGTCGAAGGTGTCCACGGTTTTGGCGAACCAGCGGCCCATGCCGCTGGATGCGCCGGTGATGACGGCGATTTTCTTCATAAGGATGTCCTCCTGTGAATTTCTGGGGATGATTATACCAGAAAATGGCTGCCATGACAAGGGAAAAGCCGGTGTTCTGCCGCCGGGACCGGGGGCATATAGTGATGGTGCATAGTATGGCTTAGGAGTGGTGCGCTATCAAAGGAAACATGGAAGAACGGGCCTGTCAGCTGGCCCTTTACCTGATAGAAAACCGGGCAACGGTGCGTGCGGCGGCGGGGAAATTCGGCGTCAGCAAGTCCACGGTGCATAAGGACCTGTCCGAGCGGCTGCCGGCCTATAACCGGGCGCTGTATCTGCAGGTGAAGGAGGTGCTGGAGGAAAACAAGGCCCAGCGGCACATACGGGGTGGCCTGGCCACCCGGCGGAAGTACAAGGGAGAATAGCATTCTTTGCGGCAGGGCCAGGCGGTCCTGCCGCAAAAACGTGGCCTCATCGCAAAAAGCAAGAGGAGATCAAGCCGCCAGAGGGCCAACGCGTCTTTATTCATAAGCTGAAATTGCTTGGCAACCTAACGATCGGTAGATATAATGTGGGAAAATGCTGGAATTGGGAGCAAAGATAATACAATCAAGTAAATGAGGCGTTTTCCCGAAAATCATTGCCGCAGGGATCGTGGCCGTGTCGGTCATGAGCAGCATCCTGCTCTTTGACCATCTGCGTATCCATGATGTTATCATTGACGGAGTGCTGATTTACATTCTGTTTTTCAAGAAGAAGGACGCGGACAAACGAAAGCAAGACGAGCAGTCAGATTTCTGATCTGCGCCGCGCCTTTGGTGCTGTATGATCGGCGAAATGCTGATATTGGCGGATGTGGAACGGCAGGATGCGCCGCTTGTCGTCGGTTCAGTCGATGCTTCCGCTGTGGTTATGAAGGCCGCCCTGCAATCGGAATCAGCGGCATAATGTTTATCGTTTCTTTTGTGCTTATAAATGATATCAAGAAAACGGAATGGTCTTTTTTCCGTGTCGCCGTCCGGATTGCCGGTGGGTTCATCCGCAATAATCACCTTTGGATCATGGGCAGGCGCATGGGCAATGCCCACACGCTGCTGCTCACCGCCGGGATGCTTCAGCACCTTGCGCTTTGCGGTATCCTCGTCGATCCGCAAGAAGCGAAAGGCCCAGGGCGATCAGCGCAATCTCCGCGCCGGATGGCTCATCCAATTCCACGTCAATTTCCGGCAGCGCCTGCGCGCTGCTGCCGGAGTCGGCTATGATACTGCCGTACTCCGTGGCCCTCTGCTCATCGTGCGCTATGGGCTGGACGCGCTGAAAATCACAGTCAAAAAGGCTGACCCATCGGTTTTCACCTGACGGGTCAGCCTTTTTTATGGAAAGATCACTTGGCGCTGGCGGCGTAGTGCGCCGGATACCAGCGCTGGAACCAGGCCGTGAAGATGCCCAGAAGGATGGGCAGCACAGAGTTGAACGCGCCGGTCAGATAGGAGACGGAGGTTTGCATCAGCTGCCAGGTCCAGATCGGGGTGAGCAGATACAGAACCGCCCAGCAGGCTGTAAGAATCCGGTTCGTCCGCAGAAACAGCGGATTTTGCAGCGCCGTCTCGCCGCCGTAGCCGTTCATGGAATAGTGCGCCGTCAGCGGCAATGGACGGAACACCGTCACGCCCCACATCAGGCCGAACAGAAGATACGACACCGGCAGGAGCACCGTAAGGGGCAGCGCGTCCAGAAGCGTCAGCACACAGACAGCGCCCACCGCGAAAATCGAGCACGGCTCAAAGACGGTCATGCGGTATTTCAGAAACGCAAACGGCAGCAGTCCACAGACTGCAAGGCCGATGCACGCGCCGGTCCGGGCCTGGATGGACAGCGCGATCCAGATCGTCATCCACGGCAGCAGCATAAGCGTCATGTTGGTCTTTTTCCGGGGCGCGGCGGGCGGCTTCGGCGAAGCCGCTCCCAGACCGAAAATCTCGTCCCAGTGGAGCATGACCGAAAAGTTGCCGGTCACGCGGTACAGATGCTCCATCATGGCCTGCTGTCCGTTCAGCTCGCCGCTGCCAATCCTCTGCCAGACGGACAGCGGCGTTTCGATGCGCGTGGTGCAGGACAGGAAGTCGGATTCCAGCACACGCTGACCGTCCTTTCCCAGCACGATCTGATAGGTTTCCCCAGCGTCCGTATAGAAAAACTCCAGCACCCGGTCCTGCCCGTTCCAGCTTGCGGGGTTATAAAGCGCGGCCATCTGGCGGGTAAAGGCCAGCGCCGGAGAGAGCTTTGCCGTCTGTGACGTTCCCGGCTTGGTAGAATCCTCCCGGCTGACGCCCCAGCTGGCGTCCGCCATCTGCTCAAACACCGCCCGCGGAAACAGCGGCTGCCGCAGCACACAGGCCGTTTCCTCCGTAACAGCGCCCCGCGCAAACTCCGCGCCTGCCTGCTTCACATGCTCCAGATACGCGTCCGTGCGCTGGCGCAGCTCCGGAACCCGGAACAGCTCTCCCTGACCGCAGTATATGGCCGTATAGCCGTCTGCGCCGCAGAGACGGGAGAACTGCGCGTCCACCGCGTCATAGTTGCCCTCTGCTGTGTAAAAGCCGCAGGTGGAGATCACCACCTGACGCTGGCCGGAGCGGTCATAGCGGCTGGGGTGGCCGCCGGAGGCGTTGTCCGTCATAAAGGGCAGCGACATCGGCAGCTGCCGGTCGATGAGCAGCTTCAACTGGCCGGGGATGCCGAAATAGTAGAGAGGAAAGCTCCAGATCAGCACGTCGGCGGCCAGGAGCCTTTCGATCACACCGGCCATATCGTCCTGCAAAACGCACTTTCCCGGCGTCTTGCTCCAGCAGGCAAAGCAGCCCCGGCACGGCAGAAGATGTAGCTTTCCGACCTCAAGGACCTCCACCTCTGTCTGCTGCACCTGACGCAGGCCCTCCAGAAATGCGCTGGTCAGGCGGTAGGTGTTGCTTCTTTCCCCTTTGGGGCTTCCGTTCAGAACCAGGACCTTCATGCCATCCCCTCCAGCTTTTTGATGCAGTTCTCGGCCCACGCGATGCACATCTGTGCGTAATCCCGGCCAAACTGCGCCGTGAACGCCCAATACACAGGCGCGCCGTCCTCGGTCAGCTTGCCGTATTCCTCTATGCTCTGCGGAACGCTGTCCAGCCCCGCAAGCCATGCGCGGCAGCCGTCCGCGTATGTGCGCAGCATCGTGATCGCCTGCCGGGGCGGGAGATTTTCAGCGAAAAAGACCTTCATCAGAAATTCGCTCTTATAGCCGTCTGTGGTCCGCCCCTGCTCCGACAGCCAGCGCAGCAGCTCCGCCCGGCCCGCTGGCAGGATGGAATAGACGTTCTTATTGGGTTTTCCGGTCTGGATGACCGTTTCGTGGGTGATGTACGCCGCAGCTTCCAGCTTGTTCAGCGTCTGATAGATCTGGCTGGTCTGCGCAGGCCAGAAAAAATGCAGGGAGGACTGAAACGCCTTCGTCAGCTCATACCCGCTGCAAGGGCCGTAATTCAAAAACCCGAGAATCCCATGCTGTAAACCCATCACGCTTCTCCTTCACCATATTGTAATTATGTTATATTCCAATATTATAATATACTTTTCCATTTGTAAACCCTTTTTCTCCGCTGGACATAAAAAAGCGGCGTGACCGCGCCGCAGAAAGATCGAGGTGAAGCGGCGGATAAGGCCGCCGCGATTTATGAAAGCAAATATAAACCCATACAGGCCAAAACGCAGTCCCGTCTGAAACGGGACTGCGTACCCTCAAAACTACAGCTTTGCTCATGGAGCATCACCCCTTTTACTTTGCCGCCTTACTTCGCAGGCGGGGCGTCAAGGTTCCAGTGCTTTACCGGCACATCATCAATTTTCCGAACCCGTATGCTCCCATTGGGAAACAGCGTGGAAAGTGCTTCCTCAAACTGTTCTGCCGTGTCATATTCTGTATCTGATATGTAGAACAATTTGTTCTTGAGAGGGGCGTCCCGATCATCACTTTCCGCGCTGGAGCCCAGCTGGATCGTCTCGTTGCCGCGGCACGCCTCGATATCAATGATATCATACCGGGAAGTCAAGTCGATCACCGCCTGAATGGTCAGAGCTTTTCCGTCCTGGGGAGAAGCATGAGCGGTTTTGCGGTTCGAAATCACGCTGAAAAATTCATGGATGGAAACGATCAGACAAAGAATACAAGCCATTGCAACGACGCAATATAGAACCTTGAATGCAAGATTTGCCAATGGGTTTGAAATATCCGCTACCCGCGCGCACAGCATGGCAGAAATGAGAAGCGCCAGACTTATGACGATCTTTACCACCGGGTAAGTGAAAGATGTCAGACCATCTTGAAATGAAAATAGTTTTTTCAGATTCATAACATTGCCTCCTGATAATAAAATATAAGCGACTTCCTCATCGCTCGCTCTCCTGTCTGGGCTGGGGCATCGGATGCATCCTATACCGCCCCTATTCAATGCACTCCACCTGAACAATTACATTTGTAAATTCATCAAAATAGATCGTGTATTTCCGGTCACTTACAAAGTCATCGGGGAATATTTCCTTTTTTGAGAAGATGTCCAGATAAAAAGTTTGTTTTTTCCCTTCGCCATTCCAAAACACATATTCATTTGTTACCGGCAGTGGGGGCGCGACTCTGGAATTGCGGTGACTGTCAATAAACTCACCTGTATACGATGATAAGCTTATCGCAGCCTGCAGCGATAAAGATCACCGTATTAAGCGGTCCAAGAATTAAATAAAAGAGCGAAAGCAGAAACCTGAAGTAAAGGTATCGCGGGATCACACGATGTCTGATTTGAAAAAATCTTCTCATCCATTTGGGGGGAGCCATGTAATGCTTCGGAAAATATCGGGAAACGGTTCCGATTTCTTTTATGATTCCGACTGTCGAGTTTCTGCAAGCCATACCAGACAGAAACGCAATTCCTAAGAAAACAACTATACAGTAAACATCCAGGCGCACCTTCCTATGCTAGCTCCTAACTGCATTTAATCTGCGCATGGTAGGGTACTATAACAGCATACTGATCAATCCATCCCCCATTTCAATCAAAGCTACGGGAGATCAGGGTGCCGCGGCCGACGTTCACCGCCGAGGCAAGATTGTGGCAACTATTATGAGTATACGACTGACCGGCCCCGCTTGGCAAGGTTATTTTCACAGGATTGTTGTTGAAATCGCAGACACCGCCTTGTCCAGGCTCCTCCCATGTCAAAGACGCCGGAAACAACATCGGCGAAAGCGACCCCGCCGTCACCACCAGCCCCCTGTCCCGTCGACTGCCGGCTGCACGGCAATATTGACAATCTGCGTCGGACGATGTATAATTTGGGTTATATATAATACAGATTATAAATTCAGAGGTGCGAGTGCGCCAGTAAAAGACGCCAAAGGAAGAAATGATGAAAGACACAAACCAACTGATCGGCTGCTGCGGGCTGAACTGCGAAACCTGCGACGCCAGAATCGCAGCGCTTGCCAACGACAACGCCCTGCGGGAGAAAACTGCCGCCCTGTGGACGAAGCTCAACGGCGTGACCATCACGCCGGAGATGATCCGCTGCACCGGTTGCCGCCTGGACGGCGCAAAGACGCCCTTCTGCGATAGACTCTGCCCCGTACATAACTGCGTCCGGGAAAAGGGCCTGGACACCTGCGCCGACTGCGGGCAGATGGACGGATGTCCCACCCTAGGGCAGATCGCCGCAAACAGCCCCTTCGTTCTGGAAAACCTGAAGCGGCTGAAACAGGACAATGCCTGACACAATGACGGTAAACGACGCGGAATACCGCGTGATCAGGCTCCTGGGGAAGGGAAAAGGCGGCTATTCCTACCTTGTGACGGACGGAACGGCGCAAGAGGTATTTGAAATAAATCGGTCGGATCCGATCCGTCAGGAAATTCATAGAATGGCCTCCATATTCCAGGTAATACATGCCCAAAATGCAAAAAGGGCCGGATAAGTACAGGCGTCTCAGCCTGTTGCCTTATCCGGCCCATCATTTCCAGCGAATGATCTGCCCTCCGAGCAAGCACCGAGTGCGGTAGCGATTTGCGCGGCAAATGTCAAGCCCTTTCTACCCGCCCCTATACCGTCTTTTTCCCGGTGACGGCCTCAAAGTGATACTTCACGATCCCCAGGTCCAGCTTGGTGTAAAACCCGCTGCCGCAGGCGGCTTTCACCGTCCCGTCCGGCAACAGCTCGAAGCGGAACTTCTGCTGATTCATGGCGGTAGGGGCCAGCATGGCGGCGTTCATGCCGCATCGGAACCACTCCGGCATGGGCTCACCGCAGGTGCAAAGCTCCTGCATGGGCCTGCTCTTGTGCTCCACCCCCTGCGTCACGCCGTAGCCCAGCGCAATCAGGCAGACCTCCTTCTCGCCCCTGCCCACGGCGGCCTTGCTTTTGCCGTGGGTCAGCGCCACCCAGCAGGTGTTCAGCCCCAGCTCCTGGGCCTTCAGCACCAGTTCCTCGCCGTAATAACCCAGTATCTCGTCCAGGCCCGGAGCTTTCTTCCCGACCAGGGCAATGTAATTGCGCACACCAGCGAACTTGCCGTAATGGGCCATGAAGGAGTCAAAGCACTTGGGATCGTCGTAGATGATCTGGACGGACAGCCCCGCCTTCCGGTTGATCTCCTGTGTCAGCGCGTCCAGAACCGTCCGCTTCTCCGGCTCGATGGCCCGATCGGTATACTGGCGCACGCTGTGCCGCTGCTGCATGATTTCAAGGATTTCCATTATAAATCACCCTCCCATTCATCTTTTTCATTCCGTTTAAGCGTTTGGACCAAAGATAGTATAACACGAGACTGTCGAAAAATCCGGAAATCTTCCGCCATCGGAAAGGAAGATTGTTACGAAAGAAACCCATCAGGGGTGTCTTTCGTAGGTTTTTAAGAACTTTTCAAGTTCTTAAAAACCGAAAAGACTTTTTTGACAAGCTGCGTATAACACATTCCCCGGCAAAATGTTCATTGGTAAAGAAAATCGAGTCGGATCAAAAATCCGGCATTCGACTGCGTTCCCGCGTTTCGGGAGAAATCCTTGACAGGTGACCTATCGCTAACTATAACGAGGTTACCGAGAGGTCACCATTGACATAAGCGGTATTCTGACAGTTGGAGATATGAAAAAATGAAAGAATCCATTCTCTACATTCACGGAAAGGGCGGCGCGGCGGATTCTGGATAACCTACTGAGCAATGCCGCCAAATACTCCGATGGCGATCTTTGCGTTTCCCTGACCGATAACGGAGAGATCATCTTTTCCAATCACGCCGGCGGTTTAGACAGCGTGCAGGCCGAGCGCCTTTTTCACCGGTTCTATACCGTGGAAACGGCCCGGCAGTCATCCGGCCTTGGCCTATCCATTGCAAAGCTCCTGACCGAGCGCATGGGCGGCGACATTTCGGCGGAGTACCGGGACAGCATACTGTCTGTTTCGCTCCGTTTTCCGAAAAATCAGCGCGAAATGCGAGGGTGAAAAATTTACGGTTTTTCGACAGGTTCAAAAAGAAGCATCCGCACACAGCGGATGCTTCAACTTGTCAAAAAAGTCCTTTTTGACAAGTTGCGTGCGGTTTTTCAGAACTTTTTAAGTTCTGAAAAACCTGTGATTGCAAACGAAAGACACCCCTGATGGGTTTCTTTCGTAACTATCTTCCTTTCCGATGGTGGAAGATTTCCGAGTTTTTCGACAGGCTCGCTTCTCCTTGCACAGTATTTGCACGGTTTTATGAAAAACAGTGCCCTCACTTGTTCCGGTCCACCAGCTGGTCCGCCAGGGCGAACAGGAAATCATGGTCCGGCCACTGGGCCACAGCGTCCTTGGCCTTCCGGGTGCAGGCTTCCACCGCCCGGGCGCAGCCCTCCAGGCCGTCCACGTCCACATAGGTGATCTTGCCCTCCTCCTTGTCGGAGCCGATGGGCTTGCCGAACACCTGCTCATCGCCTACCACGTCCAGCATATCGTCCCGGATCTGGAAGGCCAGGCCCAGCTGATCGGCAAATTCCACCGCCTGGGCCCGCATATCGGCGGGCATATCCGCCGCCACGCAGCCAAGCTCCGCCGCGCCGGAGATCATCACCCCGGTTTTCAGCCGGTACATGGCCTTCAGCTGCTCCTCCGTCTGGATGCCGTACAGGGTGTCCAGCACCTGACCGGCCACCATGCCGTCGGCGCCGCAGGCCCGGGCCAGCACCCGCACCGCCTCCACCCGGCTGCCGTCGGACATACAAGGGGCCTCCGCGATCAGCCGGAAGGCCTCCGGCTGGAGTGCGTCTCCCGCCAGCACCGCCAGAGTCTCGCCGAACTTCTTGTGGGTGGTGGGCTGGCCCCGGCGCAGGTCGTCGTCGTCCATGCAGGGCAGATCGTCATGGATCAGGGAATAGTTGTGCACCAGCTCCAGGGCGCAGGCATAGGGCAATGCCAGATGCCAGTCGATGCCCCCCAGCCGGGCAAACTCCAGGGTCAGCACCGGGCGGATGCGCTTGCCGCCGCCCAGAATGCTGTACCGCATGGCCTCCTGCAGGCGGCCATAGGGCTTGTCCTGGCTGAAAAGCCCCTCCAGATACTGCTCGATGGCCTGCTGATAGGCCGCATATTGCTGCTTGAATTTCATGGTCATTCCTCGCTTACAAATTCGTTTTCGATGGGCGCGCCGTCCGGGCCCTTCATCAGCCGCACCACCTGCTGCTCGGCCTTGTCCAGCTCCGTGCGGCAGGCCGCCGCCAGCCTGGTCCCCTCCTCGAACAGGGACAGGGACTGGCTCAGCTGGGCGTCGCCCTTTTCCAGCAGCGCCACGATCTCCTCCAGACGGGCCATGTTCTCCTCAAAGGTTTTCTTTGCCATGGGTCTCCTCCCCTTCAACTTCCTCCACCCGGCAGCCCAGGGACCCCTGGGCCAGGCGAAGCTCGATTCTGTCGCCGGGCCGCACCTGGTCGCTGCTGCGCAGAATGCCGCCCTCCTCCGTCCGGGCCATGGCATAGCCCCGGCCCAGCACCTTCAGCGGGCTCAGGGCGTCCAGCTTGGCCACGGTCCCGGCAAACCGCCGGGCCTCCCGGTCCCAGTGGGTCCGGGCCGCCGATGTCATCTTGTCCTGCATATAATCCAGCTGGAGCCGCCGGTCCTGGACAAAGGCCAGGGGGTCCGTCAGCACCCGCTTTTCCGCCAGGGCCTTCAGCCGCCGCTCCTCCCGCTCCAGGCGGTGCAGCACGCTCTGGGCCATGCCGTTCTCCGTCCCCCGCAGATACCGCAGCAGCTCCGACATATCCGGCACAGCGATCTCCGCGGCGTTGCTGGGGGTGGACGCCCGCCGGTCGGCCACATAGTCGGAGATGGTCACGTCCGGCTCGTGGCCCACGGCGGAGATCACCGGGATCTCCGATGCATAGATGGCTCGGGCCACCCGCTCGTCGTTGAAGGCCCACAGGTCCTCCATGGAGCCGCCGCCCCGGCCGGTGATGAGCACGTCCCCCAGCTTCCAGCGGTTGGCGTACCGGATGGCCCCCACGATCTCCGGCGGGGCCTCCGCCCCCTGGACCCGCACCGGCAGCAGCAGCACCCTGGCGATGGGATAGCGCCGCCGCAGAATGCGGATCATGTCGTGGACCGCCGCCCCGGCGCCGCTGGTAACGATGGCGATCCGCTGGGGATACGGCGGCAGGGGCTTTTTATGGGCGGGGTCAAACAGTCCCTCCTGCTGGAGCTTCTGCTTCAGTTGCTCAAAGGCCACATACAGGTCCCCCACCCCGTCCGGGGACAGCTGGGTGCAGTACAGCTGATATGCACCGTCCCGGGGGAACACGCTGATCCGGCCGAACACCACCGCCTGCATGCCGTTTTCCGGCCGGAACCGCAGCTTCATGGCGCTGCTTTTGAACATCACGCACCGCAGGGCGCTCTGTCCGTCCTTCAGGGTGAAGTAGTGGTGGCCGGAGGGATAGATCTTATAGTTGGACAGCTCGCCCCGGATGTAAAGTCCCGACAGCTGGGGCGTGCCGTCGATCAGGTCCTTGATCAGTCCGTTGACCTCGAACACGGCGTAAATATGGTCCACCGGCGGCTCTCCTCCTTTCGCACGGCATCAAAAACAAGGCAGGGCTGCCGCGCCCTGCCTGGTGTGGGTCATTCCTTCACTTCCGCCCGCAGGAAGCTACCCAGGATGCCGTTGATGAACTTCACCACCTCCGGGGACTCATAGCCCTTGGCGATGTTCACCGCCTCGCTGATGGCCACGCCGTGGGGGATATCCGGCATATAGAGGATCTCGAACATGGCCACCCGCATGATGGCGGAGGCCACCAGGGAGATGCGCTCAAAGCGCCAGCCCTTGGCGTACTGCTCGATATAGGCATCCAGCTCCGCCGCGTGCTCGGCCACGCCGGACACCAGGCGGCGGATGTATTTCTCCTGCTTGTCGTTGGGGGTGTCGGCATACAGGCCGCACTCCTCCGCCCGGGCGGCAAAATTCTCCCGGGAAAGCTGCCGGTCCAGGAACTCCTGAACGGGCAGGTCCGTAAAGCTCAGCTCATACGCCAGATGGGTGGCGATCTCCCGTGCCGTATTCCGCGTCATAGTCGTAAATTCCTTTTTTCTCTCTGGATTTGGCCGGCTCAGTCGAAGCTGATGCCGCCCACGTGAACGTTCACCGCGTTGACCTGGAAGCCGGTCATGCCCTCCAGGGCGGCGAACACGCTGCTCTGGACCTTCTGGGCCACCTCGGACACGGCGCAGCCGTACCGCAGCAGGATGAACAGGTTCACCACGATGCCCTCGCCGTCCATCTCCACCCGGATGCCCTTGGCGGTCATCTTCTTGCCGGTGACATAGTCGGTGACGTTGGCGTTCATCAGACCGCCCACGCCCTCCACCTCCAGGCAGGCGGAGGTGGCGATAGAGGCCACCACGTCCTCAGAGATCTGGATGGTACCCATGCTCTCCTGATGGGTCATGTATTCTTTATTATCAGCCATAGCTTGCAAAACTCCTCATTTGTATTCTCAATAGAGTCCCAATATAAGAGTAGTATACCATTTCTCCCCGGGAATTACAACTGTTAATTTGCCTCCATGATCTTGATCTGCTGGGCGGTATAGTCCGTCTCGCTGATGACGATGTCCTTGATGCGGGCGGCGTCGGTGGCGGTCAGGCCGCCCTCCGGCGGAGCCACCACCACGCTGACGCTTTCGGCTCCCATGAACACCACGCAGTCGGCATAGCCCTTGGCCGTCACCAGGCTCTCGATCTGGGACTCCGCCACGGTGTAGGCAGCCAGCACCTGCAGGGTCTGGGATGCCTCGTTGAGGACGCTCTGCTCGGCGTTTTCATCACTCTCCGCCTCCTTGAGCATGCTGATGGCGTTGTCCCGGGCCTGCTTGCGGCTGAGCCGGGCCGTGGCAAAATAGTCGTCCTCCGCCGGGGCGGCGGTTGGCTCCGTTCCCTTCTCCCCGTCCTGGGAGCTGACCAGAGTGGTCTGACCCAGGGTCTTTCCGGCATTTTTCTGGATATTGTCAGTGTAGCGCCAGTTCATGTACACCGCCGCGCACACCAGCAGCAGCACGGCCGCCGCCACCGCCGGCTTCTTCCATCTTTTCTTCATGTCCGTCCCTCCTGTCATGAATTCCATTGCACCACCGTGATGCGGTCGGCGGGAAGGCCCGTCAGCGCCGCCACCGCCTCCGTCACCGCCAGCCGGACGCCGCCGCTGCCTGCCCCCTGGCACACCACCACGGCCCCCAGATACACCGGATACGTCTCCCGGGTCACCACCACGTCCTGATACCCGCTGCCCCGGTTCAGCGTCACCGGCTCCCGCTGGCGGCGCAGCTCGCCGTCCCGGTCCGTGTCGTCCGCGTCCTCCGCCAGCTCCAGCTCCGGCCCGTTTTTCAGCGTCAGCATCACCTGCACCCGGCCCACGCCGTCCATCCGGCCCAGCAGTTCCGCCATCCGCCGTTCCGTGTCCTCCAGGGAGAAGCTCCCGCCGCCCTCCTGGGTCTGGGCGTCGGATTTCTTCCCCGGCAGCAGCATCAGCGCCAACCCCGCCAGCACCACCAGGCCCACATATTTGTACTTCTTCCATAAATTTCCAATGTTCCACTTTTTCATACGCTCCTTACCCCAGCCAGTGCTGCTCTGACGGCGGAATGCCCAGGTCCTCCTCCAGGATGGCGGACAAGGCCCGGTTTTCCGCCATGTCCAGCGTCACGCTGCCGGGATACGGGACGCCGCCGCGCCAGGTGACCTCCACCCGGGGATGGCAGCTCAGCCCCAGCTGCGCCGCTTTTTCCGATATATATGCAGCCGTCCGCTGCCGTATGCCAAGCTCCAGCTGGGCCTGGCCCTCCCGGCGGTAGGTTTCGGCCTGCTGCTCCATGTCCCGGCTCAGGTCCTCATACCGCACTGCCAGGTCCGACAGGTCCAGCCCCGCCGCCGGACCCAGCACCGCCAGCAGCAGGATCAGCCCCCCGGCGGCCTTGGCGGCGGCCCGCACCGCCCCCTTGGGCAAAAGCGCATACAGAAGACTCAGCCCCATAGCCGCCGCCAGAATCCCCAGCAGCCACTGCCGGATCCCGTCCATCATCCGGTAACCACCCCCAGTGCCGACGAAATGGAGATCAGCAGTAGCAGGCCGCAGGCCCCGGTCATGCCGAAGATCAGGCCAAAGGCCCCGCCCAAGGCATCGATGAGCCCCGTCAGCTGCTCCGCCCCTAAAATACCCGCCAGAAACGCCGCCGCCTTATACACCAGATATTGCACCCCCAGCCGCACCAGCGGCAGCAGGCACACCGCCAGCACCGCCAGCAGTCCCGCCGCGCCCACGGTATTTTTCACCGCCCCGGCCCCGGCCAGAACGCTGTCCGCCGCGTCGGCCAGGATGCTGCCCACCACCGGCAGCACCCCCACGGCGCTGCGGGCCAATCGGGCCGTCACGGTGTCGGCGGAGCCTGCCGCCGCCCCGGACACCGTCAGATACAGGGTGAACAGGGCCAGCGCCCCGGTCAGCAGCCACACGGTGCCCTTGCGGATGGCCCGGCTGATCCCCGCCAGCCGCCGTCCCGGTAGCATGGCGTCCGCCGCCGCGGCGGCCACATAGAAATACACCAGCGGCAGCAGCAGCCCCCGGATCAGCGACAGCAGCAGGTCCACAAAGAAGATGGTGGCCACCTGCCGGACGCTGGCGGAGACGATGCCCCCGCTGGCGGCCACGGCGGCGGACAGGGTGGGCAGCAGCGCCTTGGAAAAGGTGTTCAGCTCCTCCACCGTCTCCTGGCCCAGGCCCATCATGGTTTTCACGCTGCCCGCCGCCGCCAGGGTAATGGCCAGCGCCCCGGCCATGGGCACAAAGTGCACCTTGCCCCCGGCGGCGTCCATGCACTCCTCCGTCAGGGCGCACAGCACCGCCGCCGCCAGCAGCACCACCCCGCCGCCGATGCTCTGCCGGACCGCCTCCTCCACATAGCCCAAGGCCCGGTCCCACAGACGGGACAGCCCCTCCGACAGGGACGCCGGGTCCTCCAGTTCCTCCGTGATCTCCTCCGCCGCAGCCGGTAGGGCGTCCCGCACCTCCCGGGGAAGCTCCGCCCCCCAGGCCGGCGCCACCAGCCACCATGCCAGCAGCAAAATCACCATACTCTTCCTCATACCAGTGTCCTCAACAGCTCCCATGCCGCCCGGACCAGCGGCAGGGACACCAGCACCGCCCCGAAGGCCCCTGCCGTATCCAGCACCGCCGCCATGGCCCCCTGGCCCGCGTCCCGGCATATCTCGCCGCCCAGCCGGGACACCAGGGCGATGCCCAGGGTCTTTACCAGCGGCGTGAACAGCCCCTCCGGCAGTCCTCCGGCGGCGGCCAGCTCCTCCAGCATATCCAGCACCTCCGCCAGCCCCCGCAGCAACAGGACCCCCACCACCGCGCACACCGCCAGTCCCAGCACCGCCGCCGTTTCCGGGCTGTGCTGCCGCAGCACTGCCCCCAGTATCGCCGCCGCCAGGCACACGGCGGCTATCTGCACCACCGTCTCCATGGCTACAGTCCGAACAGGGACTTCACCAGCTGGAACAGGTCGCTGATCTGCCGCACCAGCATCATCATGACCACCACCAGCCCCGCCAGGGTGGTCATCATGGCCTGCTCCTCCCGGCCGCTGCGCACCAGCAGCTGGTTCAGCACCGCCACCAGAATGCCCACGGCGGCTATTTTGAAAATCAGATCCACATCCATGTGTCGTCCTCTATATCAGTAAGATGATGAACAGCCCCGCCCCGGACAGGGCCGCCGCCCACAAAAGCCGCTCCCGCTGGCGGCTGTCCCGGCGGCGGCGGTCCGCCAGCTCCTCCAGCCGGTGGACCGCCGCCGTCAGGGCGGAGACGATCCGCTCCTCGTCGCCGGTAAGCTCCGTGTCCCGGAGGATCCCGGCGGCCTCCGGCGGCGTCAGCTCCCGGAAGCCGTCCTCCCAGGCGTCCTGAAGGGGCTGTCCCCTTTCCAGGCCCCAAAGCACCCTGGCAAAGCACCCGCCGCACAGGGCCCGCCGGGCCTGCCGCTCCAGCAGCCGGGGCATGGGCCGCCGCAGGCTACGGATCTCCGCTGCCATCTCCCCCAGGGCCGCCGCCAGTTCCGCCGCCCGGTCCGTCTCCCGCCGCCGGGCCTGTATCTCGCCCCGGCACCACAGGGCCGTCCCCAGCAGCACCAGCCCCCCGCCCAGGAGCTTCCCTACCACAATTCCTCCACGATGTACTGCCGCTGCTCCCCCTCCCGGCGGATGGTAACGGCCTTTTCAAACACCTTCGCCTTCAGCAGCTGGGAAAACAGAGGCCTGCGCCCCAGCTCCTGGCGGCCGTCGGCGTGGATGGTGGCCAGAAACCGCACCCCGCAGTGGGCCGCCGCCGCCATGGCGGCGATGTCCTCCCGGACGGTGATCTCGTCCACGGCGATGACCTGGGGATTGGCCGCCCGCAGCAGAATGGGGATCCCCACCGCCTTGGGGCAGGCGTCCAGCACGTCCGTGTGCCGCCCCACCGCCATCTGGGGCACACCCTGATACATGACGGCGATCTCCCCCCGCTCGTCCACCACGGAGACCCGGTGCTCCGGCAGTCCGCCCACTCCGTCGGACAGGCCCCGGATCAGGTCCCGCAGCAGGGTGGTTTTTCCAAGCCCCGGGGGAGACAGCAGCACCGTGCTGCAGAACTGCCCGTCCCGGAACAGCTGGGCCAGCACCTCGTCCCCCAGGCCCGGCTGCTCCCGGCCGATGCGCACCGTCACCGACGAGATATCCCGCAGGTTGGTGTTGACCCCCTCCCGCAGCACCGCCGTGCCGCACACGCCCACCCGGAAGCCGCCCCGGGCGGTGAGATAGCCCCGGCTCAGGGTCTCCCCGGCGGCATACCGGGAATAATCCGTCACCGCGTCGCACAACTGCTCCAGGTCCGTCTGGGTCACGGTGGGGCTCTGTCCCCCCTGTCCCGGCGTTATCTCCCCCTCCGGCAGCAGCACCGTCATGGGCTGTCCCGCCCGCAGGCGCAGCTCCTCCGCCCGGGCCATCTGCCGGGGCGGCAGCTGCCGGGCCTGCTGCTGCCACCGCAGCGGCAGCAGCGCCGCCGCCTGCTCATAGCGCCGGATGGCATAGCTCTCGTCCATGTTCCACGCTCCTTCTTGTGTGATGCTCCAATGTATGCAGGCCCGTCCCGGGATATACCGGCAAAGAGCCGCCCGGCGGGCGGCGAAATTTTATTGAACCATTCGGCGTTTTTGCATTGACGGGTCCGGGGCGGCGCTGTATAATATGGTTAGAATAGCATACGGGACAGACGCATTTTTTTATGGAGGAATACAAGGAGGAAAGCAGAATGATCAAGACCATTGACGGCATCATCGAGGCGGCCCGGGGCGGGGAGCCCGGGATCATCGCCGTGGCCGCCGCCCATGACCGGCCGGTGATCGAGGCGGTGGCGGAGGCCCGGCGGGAGGGCATTGCCGTTCCTGTGCTGGTGGGCCACGCGGTCGAGATCGCCGCCATGCTCAGGGAGCTGGGGGAGGACCCCGCCGCCTATGAGATCGTCGCCGGTGACAGCGACACCGACTGCGCCGCCAAGGCCGTGGCTCTGTGCGCGGAGGGCCGGGCCAATTTCCTGATGAAGGGCATCCTGGGCACTGCCGACCTGATGCGGGCGGTGTTCAATAAGGAGCACGGCCTGCGCACCGGCCGCCTGACCACCCACTGCATGTTCTATGAGATCCCCGCCCTGGGGCGGATGATTATCCTCACCGACGGCGGCGTGAACACCTTCCCGGACCTGGAGAAAAAGGCGGACATTCTGGAAAACGCCGCCATGTGCTTCCAGGCCCTGGGCTATGAGACCATCCACGCCGCCTGCATCTGCGGCGCGGAGCAGGTGAATCCGAAAATCCAGTCTACCGTGGACGCCGACGCCCTGGCCCATATGACGGACCGTTGGGCCAAATACGGCATGGACGTGTGCGGGCCGGTGGCCCTGGACCTGGCTGTCAGCCCGGAGGCCTGCCGCCACAAGCACTACAGTGCCCCCGGCGCGGGCATGGCGGACATCCTGCTGGTGCCCAACTATGAGGTGGGCAACGGCATCGGCAAGGCCGCCACCCTGTTCGGCGGGGCCAAGAACGCCGGGGTCATCCTGGGGGCCAAGGTGCCCATCGTGCTGGTGTCCCGGTCCGACAGCGCCTATTCCAAGCTGGCTTCCATCGCCGCCGGCAGCGTCCTGTCCCGGCGGATGCACCTGTCCTGACCAAACCGCGTACATAGAGGAGAGTATGTTATGGTAAACCAGAAATTCTATCAGCTGGGCACCGCGCCCTCCGTCATCCGGGAGCTGTTCGCCTATGGCCTGGAGCAGGCGCAGGTGGTGGGCCCGGAGAACGTGTTCGATTATTCCCTGGGAAACCCCAGCATCCCCGCCCCGGCCAAGGTCAACCAGTCCATCCACGATATCCTCAACGACACGGACTCCATCCGGGTCCACGGGTACTCCATGGCCTGCGGCTTCGACAGCGCGCGGGAGGCCATCGCCGCCAACCTGAACCGCCGGTTCGGCATGGAGCTGAAACCCGGGAACCTGTTTCTCACCTGCGGCGCGGCCCCGGGGCTGATCGCCGTCATCAAGGCGCTGCTGGCGGAGGAGGACTCCGAGATCATGGCGGTGGCGCCGTTTTTCCCGGAGTACCGGCCCTTTACCGAGTCCAACGGTGGGCGCCTGGTGGTGGTGCCGGCGGACACCCGGGCCTTCCAGATCGACCTTTCCCAGGTGGAGCGCCGCCTGACCCCCCGGACCCAGGCCATCATCATCAACTCCCCCAATAACCCCTCCGGCGTGGTGTATACCCGGCAGACCCTGGAGGGCCTGGCCCGGCTGCTGGAGCGCAAGGGGGCGGAGTACGGCCACCCCATCTACATCATTGCCGACGAGCCGTACCGGGAGCTGGTATACGGCGGCGTGGAGGTGCCCTTCATCCCCACGGTGTACCGCAATACCATCGTGTGCTACTCCTATTCCAAGTCCCTGTCCCTGCCCGGCGAGCGCATCGGCTATATCTGCGTGCCGGACTTTGTGGAGGACCACCAGGCGGTGTACAACGCCATCGCCGGGGCAGCCCGGTCCTGCGGCCATGTGTGCCCGCCCACGCTGATCCAGCTGGCCATTGCCCGCTGCGCCGACGAGCTGCCGGACCTGGCGGCCTATGACGAGAACCGGCAGCTGCTGTACCGGGAGCTGACGGAGATGGGCTATCAGTGCGCCAAGCCCGACGGGGCCTTCTATCTGTTCGTCAGGGCCCCCGGCGGCGACGACGCGGCCTTCTGCGAAAAGGCCAAGCGGGAGCACAACCTGCTGGTGGTGCCCGGCACGGGCTTCGAGTGCCCGGGCTTCGTGCGGCTGAGCTACTGCGTGTCCAACGACATGATCCGCCGGAGTCTCCCGGCCTTCCGGGCTTTGATTCATACTGATTATTGATTAAAAGATTTAATCAATAATCCCGTGCGCTGCGCGCACGCACAGCGTGCGGAAACACGCTGTGACGTCTCATGCAAAACCTGACGCACCTTCGGTGCTATAAAAAGCTTTTCAAGCTTTTTAACAGGTTTTAGTATCAGGCATACGAAAAGGAATAAGAAAACGAGGAGAGCGCCGCTCTCCTCGCTTTTTTATTCCGCTGCTTCCGCCGCCTGTGCCAGCAGCCGGGCGGCAATGGGCCCGGCGGCATCCGCGCCGCCGCCGCCGTTTTCCACCAGCACCACAAAGGCCAGGGGCAGATCCTCATCCGCCACGAACCCGGCAAACCACGCGTGGGGGGACTGGCCGGGAGCCGCCTCGGCGGTGCCGGACTTGGCGCACACCGCCAGGGAGCCGAACATGCTCTGGCCATAGGTCTGCTGCACGTTGTTGCGCATCATGTCCCGCAGCACCCGGCAGGTGTCCGTGTCAAAGGGGGCCTTCAGCGACGGCGCGCCGTCCCCCGGCAGGGGAACGCCGTGCATGGTGGTCTCCTGATACACCAGCCGGGGCCCCACCGTTTTGCCCCCGGCCAGGGAGCCCAAAAACCTCAGGAACGCGCAGGGGTTCACCAGGTCGTCGTACTGGCCCACGCCGGACCAGCCCAGGTCCGCCCCCTGCCCCACGGTGAACTGTCCCGCCGCCGCGCTGATGCCGCTGACGGAAAAGCCCTGGGTCAGCCCGGCCTTTTCCGCGTATTGGGCCAGGGTATCGCCCCCCAGCTCCACCGCCAGCTGCGCATAGGCGCAGTTGCAGGACCGGGCCAGGGCGTCATACAGGTCCATCTCCCCGTGGGCATAGGGGCAGGTAATCGTGCCGCCGTCCAGCTCCAGCCGCCCGGTGCAGGTGAAGTGCCGGTCCAGAGCGCCGTCCAGATTCTCCAAAGCCGCTGCGGTGGTCACCAGCTTGAAGATGGAGCCCGGCGCAAAGGTGGAGGACAGCACCCGGTTCAGGTACACGCCGTCATACCGGCTGTCCCCGTCCCGGATCTCCGGCGGGTCCGCCGGGTCAAAGGTGGGGCCGGACACCATGCACAGCACGTCGCCGGTGCGGTAGTTATACACCGCCGCGGCCCCCTTGCGGCCGTTCAGCGCGTCCAGAGCGGCGGCGTTCAGCTCCGCATCGATGGTCAGATAGACCTTGTGTCCTCCGGCGGAGGTGCCGGTCAGGGGATCGAAGCCCACCAGCCGCTGCCGCAGGGCCGCCTTGGCGGAGGTGGAGATGTTGTCGTCCCGGTCCCCCACCGCGTGCAGAGTAGCCCGGCGGATGGAGCCGTCCTCCGCCCAGGTGCCGGAGGCCCCGTCATACAGCACCAGGCCGTTCCGGTCCAGCACCTGGCCCAGGGCCAGCCGCCCCTCCTGATAGGCGTGGTCATTGGCCGGGAAGGCGGCCCACTGCCCGCCCCGCACCACATAGCGCACGCAGAACAGCACCACTCCCGCCGCCAGCACCGCCACCAGCGCCGCCAGCAGCATGGACCGCAGCTTTACCTGTTTCAAGACCGCCCCTCCTTCCCGAATATCTCGTCCACCGGGATCTCCGGCATATCCTCAAAAAACCCCTCCCGCTTCCGGGCGGGCTTCTCCGGCTTGTCCTCCGGTGCCTTCTCCTCCGGCGGCAGCCGCACGTCGGCGGCCTTCAGATAGGCCAGCAGCCCCCAGCAGGACAGCATGCTGGACCCGCCCATGGACACAAAGGGAAACGTAACGCCGGTCAGGGGCAGGATGTCCACCGCGCCCAGCACGTTCAGGGTGGTCTGGAAGATCAGCATGGACGCTGCGGCGCAGGCGGCGATGGCATAGAAGCCGGACCGGGCACTGTCGCCGGACCGCAGGGCAAACACCGCCAGGGCCATCACCGCCCCCACGCACACCAGGGCCAGAAGCAGCCCGAACTCCTCGCTCACCACGCCGAACACCAGGTCCGTGTTGGCCGCCCCCACGTATTTCAGCCACGCGTCCTCCGGCCCCGTGCCGAACAGGCCGCCGGAGGCAGCGGCGGACATGGTGCGGCTCTGCTGATAGCCGGTGGTCTGGGTAAATTCCCAGGCATGCCGCCAGACGGTGAACCGCTGTGCCACATACGGCTTGAAGTGCAGCACCAGTCCCCCGGCGAAGCCCGCCGCCGCCGTCATCATCACGATGGAGGCCAGGTCCCCGGTCCGCAGAAAGGCGATGCACAGGAACGCCACAAAGAATACCAGTGCCGTGCCGAAATCGCTCATCAGTGCCAGGCACCCCACGCAATAGGCGGAGAACAGCACCGTGAAGATCAGGTTCCGCTTGGCAAACAGCCGGTCCAGGGTGGCAGCCCCCGCCAGCACAAAGGCCAGCTTCACCAGCTCCGACGGCTGGAAGGAGATGGGCCCCACAGAGATCCAGTTCTTGGCCCCGAAGATCCGCTCCCCTATCACCAAGTTGAAGGCCAGCAGCGCCGCCGCCAGTCCCGCCGCCGGCCACCGCAGCTTCACCGCCAGACGCAGCCGCCCCAGCAGCCACACCAGGGTGCCGTAAATGCCCATGCCCAGCGTCACCGCCGCCAGCTGCTTGTAAAGGGCCCCCGGGTCCCAGGCGGCGGTAATGGCAAAGCCCACGGTGGTCAGCAGCAGCGCCAGGGTCTCCAGATCAAACTGTCTCCGGTGCAGCTTCCGGCTGACGGCGTACAGCACCCATCCCAGGCCGCACAGGCCGAAAAAGCCCGCGCTGACGGGATAGATGTTCTCCGCCCCGAAGCCCGGGGCAAACTGCCCCCACAGCAGCAGCTGGATAAACGTCAGCAGCCACAGACTGCCCACGGGATTGGGCCGCTTTTTAGGCTGCCCGGTGTGCTGGGGCTGCTCCGACGGGAAGAAGAACAGCTCCACCCCGCCCAGGGCGATGGAGTCCCCGGGGTTCAGATTGGCAGGCTCCAGCGTCCGCTTTCCGTTCAGCAGCACCCCGCTGCTGCGGTTGATGGGGTCGACCCGCCATGTCCCGCCGTCGTCCCGCTGCAAAATGGCGTGTGTCCGGGACACGGAGGGAAAATTCACCCGGATATCCGCCCGCCGGGCCCGGCCGATGACGTTCTCCCAGTGATACAGCTCGTACCGCGCGCCGTTGGACAGGGTCACAAAGCCCCAGCTCTCCCGGTCCCGGCCCCGGAACAGGGACTTGCAACACCGCACCAGCAGCCACACCGCCAGCCCGGCGGTCACACCCCGGAACAGCCACAGGATCACCGGTAGCGCCGGGGAAATATATTGTTGCAGAAATGCCGTCATAGTTTACGCTCCACTTCGGTCCGTTGTCTTTCGCGTCATGTCTATCATACCATTTTTGTCCGGAAAAGCAACCTTGTTTAAGGATTATTTAACCACAGCCGCCGCATTCTGTGGTATAATCAGCCTGACTATAGGGGAGGAGTGGTTCTCATGACCATCGAGAAACGATTGGCCCGGTCCAACATCGCCATGCTGGCGATTCCCCTGATAACGGCGGCGGCCCTGGCCGCCTGCGGGACGCTGGTGCTGCTGCGGGGCGACCTGGCGGTGCTGTATGACGCGGTGCAGCAGGCGGAAAAGCAGAAAAAGCAGAAGCTGATTGCCGGCATGTCCCACGACCTGAAAAGCCCCCCCTGACCTCTATCCGGGCCTATAGCGAGGCCCTGCTGGCGGCCAGGTCCGGGCCGAAAACGGGCCGGAGGGCGGCCTGCGGATCGTGTTCACGCTGCCCATTGCAAAGGAGGACGCATATGCCTAAAATTCTCATCATCGAGGACGACCCCGACATCGCCGCCATCGAGCGGGACTATCTGGAGCTCAGTGGCTATGAAGCCGTCATATGCGCCGACGGCACGGCGGGGCTGAACGCCGCCCTGACGGAGTCCTATGACCTGCTGCTTCTGGGCCTGATGCTGGGCTCCGCCTACGCCATCGTCAACGGCCCCGCCAGTCTCAGCACCCCCCTGCCGCCTATGAACCTGACCTCCTTCCGGTGGCCTGCGTTCCTGCTGGGCATCGTCCTTCTGCTGGCCCTGGAGCTGCTGAAGCAGGCATGGGACCGTCTGGCGGCGCTCCGGGCCGGTACTCGAAACTGACGCAAAAAGAACGCGGGAGCTGCGCTCCCGCGTTCTTTTGTCTTGTTCTCAGATATCCAGCGCCCGCATCCAGTTGCTGAAGGATACCTCCCGGGCCGTCTGCTGGGTGTTGTACGCCGTGATGGCGTTCTGCTGGGCGTTGTACTCCCCCAGGCGGATGCTCTCGTTTGTCTGCTCAATCAGCTGGCTGGTCAGGCGGTTGCCGGTGGAAATAGCATCATACAGCATAGCCTGGTTTTCGCGGATCTCATCCAGTTCACTGATGATAAGACCAAACTGCGTGATAATCAGATTCATACGGATCTCCTGCTCAAACAGATTATACGCCCCATCCGGCCCGCCAAGCTCACTGCACCGGCCGGATTCCAGGTATTCGCAGATGGAGCACACCGCCACAAAGTTCCGGTATTTGACGTACAGCAGAGCCTTGTCGTATGCCTCCCAGAGCAGCCGACGGGTATCCGCCAGCTTCTTTTCCTGCTGGGCAATGAGCTGGTCAAGATACTCTGCGTATCGGAGGGCCCGCTGATAGGAGGCTTCTTTATTTTGGACGAGCTCCGGATACCGTGCCAATTCCTTCCGGTATTCCTCATATGCCGCCTGCTCCAGCGAGATAATTTTCTGCAGATACGGAAGCATCTCTTTCTGCATATCCAATTCCCCTTTCGCATAGTTTACCTAATATAGGGGTATGCCTAAATAAGGTAAATGTCAAGGTGAAAATCATCTGATAGAATGATTTCCAAATAAGGGGGGTGCGCCGTGAACGAATATAAGGAAATTGTATCCCGGCAGGTTCGGGATTATGGCCGCATTGAGGTGAAGCTGAAGGAACAGCTGGACCGCCGCCAAATGACCCGCAACCGGCTGCGCACTCTGACCGGCGTGAAATACGATGTCATCGACCGCTATTACAAGGGCGTGGACATACAAATGGTAGACCTTGATTTTCTGGCCAAGGTCTGCTGCGTATTTGATTGCCAGATAGCTGATCTATTGGAGTACCATCCACCAGAGGAATAGTTTTTCTCCGCATAAAAGACAGCACCGGAAACCTGGCGTTTCCGGCGCTGTCTTTTTTACTCCGTCATGGGGATGTTATACTTCCCCATCAGCTTCTCGAACCGCCGCTTCTGCAGAGGCGTCATCCGGTCCCGGTACTGCAAAAACAGCTGCTTCACCCGGCCAGTGTCCCCCTGGCTGAGATAGGTGTTCATGGTCCGCTCCAGGCTCTCGCTGGCGGCGGAGCTCAAAGACGCCTTCCTGCTGCCGCCGGAGGAGGCGCGGGCGCTGCCGCTCCTGGCGGTGGAGGCCTCCAGCTTCTGCTGGGCCAGGGCCGCGTCCTGCTCCTGCTTGGCCCGGCTTGCATAGTACTTCATCAGCGCCAGATAGTTGCTGTAGTCCTGTTTTTCCAGGGACTCATACCGGTCCCGGGCCTGCCGGGAGGCGTCCTGCCAGTCCTCCACCCGGTCCCGCCACTGGCCATAGGCGTCCTCATCCTGGCCCTGCAGCAGCTTATACTGATCCAGCAGCGCCTGGCCCTGGGTCTCATACCGGTCCCAGGCGTCCTGCTGCAGCTGAGGCACCAGTGCCGCCAGCTCCTGCATATAGCGGTTATACTCCTGCTGGCCCGCCTGCCGGGCATAGGAGGAGTCATAGCCGCCGGTCAGGCCCGCCGCCTGGCCCAGGGTGTCCTCCATGGCCGTCTGCCCCTGCCGCTGATACAACCGGGCATAGCGCCGGAACATCTCGTCCCGGCTTGGGTCATAGGAAAAGGCCTCCCGGCTCTCCATCTGCCGCAGCAGGTCCTCCATCCGGTCCGCGTAAGGGGAGGTATAGTCTCCGGGCTGCCGGGCCGCCAGCTCCTCCCAGCTGCGCCGGGCCTCCTGGGTCTCCCGGGAGGGGGTATACCCCTTCTCCAGGTCCGCCAGCCGGTCCTGGGCAGACTGCAGCCCCAGGCTGGCCCAGGTCTTGCTGCCCGCCACGCCGTCCGGCGTCATGCCCGCCCGACGCTGATAGTCCATCAGGGCGGCCCGGGTCTTTTCGCCGAACCCGCCGTCCACCTCCAGGGAATAGCCCGCCCGGTTCAGGGCCTGCTGCAGCCGCCGCACCTCCTGTCCGGAGGAGCCGTACCGTAACATGGGATAGCTTGATGCCATATCGTTCGTCCTTTCTTCTCACGCCGTCCTGCGCCAGACATACACGACCAGGTACGGCGGCATATTGTTGTGGGCGGCCCCCCCGCCTGCCGAGGCGGACGCGCCCTGATACTCGTTCCTGCGCCCGTCCGCGTCGTACAGCCGGATGGCTGTCACGCCGGTGACGTCGGACTGCCCCGTGAAGTCATATCCGTGGGTATGGGCGGGCATCTCCGCCTTGGTCAGGGTGTGTTGGGCCTCGCCTCCGGTTTCCCCCGGTTCATAGACGTCCCCCGCCGCCAGCAGAAACCGGTCCTTCACCCGCTGCCAGGTGCCGCCGAACAGCACCCCCGGGTCGCTGTCCGCCGCCGACAGATACAGGCTGCCCACCGGCCACACGGTGTCCAGCAGCCGCTTTCCCCGGAACCAGATGTCCCAGTCCGGCGCCAGCTCCACGGCCTTCTGGTGCTCGGCATATTTGCCCACGCCCACCGCCGTGCCCCCCTGGGCCAGATGCACCGCCACCGCCGCCGTGGGGATGGCGTACTCCACGGTCCGCACGGAGCCCAGCGCGTCCACCGCCGACAGCTCCAGCTCATAGGACGCCGTTTTCAGCACCCCCTGGATCACCTGCTCCTGCCCGTTTTCCAGGGCGGTATACCCGCCGTAGCTGCCGCCCACCGGCCGCAGCCGGTATCGCACCGTCACGGCGTTATGTCCGCCCACCGATGCGCACCCGCCGGTGCATGCGACCTTCACGCAGTCGCCGTCATCCTGCAGCACTCCGTCCGCGCCGCACCTGCCCAGCAGCCGGGCCGTCAGCGTGGGATTGGCATACGGCAGCACCTCCACGGCCTGCCCTGCCGCCGTGGTCCACCGTCCCCGGGAGTCCGTCACCCGGACCTCCGGCGTGAAAGTCCCCGCCTGCCGGATGATCCCCGTCTCGCCGGTCAGGGCTTCCACGGTCTGCCCGGCAAACTGCACCCGGCAGGACCGGACGTTGCTACCCCGGATGCCTGCCGCCGTCACCTGAAACCCCAGGCGGCTGTATCCCCGGACGCACACGCCCCATCCGGTCAGTACGGGGTCGTCGTTGACCACCCGGACTGTCATGCTGGCCGCGGGCTTCATATCCTCCGGCACATACAGCCCCACGGTGCAGCTGCTGCGCCCCACCACCGTATTGCCGGAATAGGTAGTAGCCGTCAGCACGCAGTCCCCGGCCACGGCATCGGGCATCTCCTCCGCCAGGGACAGCGGCGGCGTCCACGAAATTCTGGTCTCCCCGGTCTTTTCGCACACCGTACCCCCGGCATCGCCTATCTGATAGCTGATCCGGTGGGTATACTCCGGATCGTTCCTCTGCACCAGGATGCTGCCCGCCTGGCCCAAGGTCATGGCCCCGGCCTGCAGCATAGACGCCCGGGGGATCACCGGTAGCGTCACGGTCTGGGACACGGACAGACTCCCCGGAGTCCATTGGGAGGAGAACCCGCTGTACCACGCGGCGGACAGGGCCGCGCTGCCGCTGCCGTCCGCCCGGTGATCCACCGTCACCGACCCGGTCCCCAGCTGATACCAGCCCTTCTTCTCGTACCGGTACGGGTGATACACGGTTTTCCCCTGCAAAACGTATCGGCAGCTGCCCGCGTCCTGGTTATACGACAGCCCCGTCCCGTCGTAGATGTACAGCGCCAGGGCCAGGGTGGACCGGTTTTCCGCCGCATCCTGGCTTACGGTATAGTCCAGCCTCAGCCGCCACCCGGTGGCGGACACCGCCCCGTAAATACTCGCCATTTTACCCTCCGATCCACCGGAAGGCCAGCCCCGAAGCCGTGGTGATCTGCCACTTGCCCAGGGTCACCCCCTCCAGTACCGTGATATTGGTGATGTACAGCCGGTTGTTGGACACATACGCCACCTCGTTGGCGTCCTGCCAGAAGGACAACCGCTGGGCGGTGAAGGTGGCCCGGAAGTTGTTCTGATCCACCACCGTCTCCCCGTCCACGTCCGTCACCGTCAGCCCCTGACCCACGGCCACGCCGTATACAGGCACGGCCCCGTCATAGCCCACGATGCCCGTGCGGATATAGCCCTCCGTCTCCGTCCTGTACTGGCCGAAGGCGGCGCTTACGGCCTCCATATTGGCCTGCAGGTCCGAGCAGAAGCTGTAATACTGGGTCAGCGCCTCCGGATTTGCCTCCAGATAGGCGCTCAGCCGCTCCACATAGGTCCCGAAATCCGACACCGCCACATATTCGCCCTCCAGCCGGGCGGACAGCTGGTCCATCTGCCGCTTCACAAGGACTGCGGTTTTCACGATCATGGACTTCAGCTCCTGATAGCCCCGGCTGTCCTTCCCGGTCCCTCCTCCGCCGGCCGTTCCGCCGCCGGAGGAGGAAGTCCCGGCCCCGCCGGTTTCCAGCTGCCCCAGGGCCAGGTTCAGCTGCTGAGCCATCTGGAACAGATACGCATACTGTGCCATGGCCATCTGCTGGGGACTGCCGCTGGGGGCGGGAGGCATGGTCAGGGTCATGGGCCGTCACTTCCCTTCTCATACACCGCCGACAGGCTGTAGATCCTGCACCCGCCCCGGCCGGTCAGCCGCAGCCTCAGCTGGCGGCACCGCCTGGGCCGTATATGCAGGGTACACGCCTGCACCCGCCCCGCGCCCTCCAGGCTTCCGGCAGGCTGCCAGCTGCCGCCCTCGTCATAGCTGAGCCAGGCCCGGACGGTGCTGCCCGCCTCCGGCAGAAGCCGCAGCGACAGCCGCACCAGATACCGGCTTTCCGCCGCATCCAGCCCCAGCTCTCCGGTCTCCGCCATCCATTGCACCGGCCCCTCATGGGTCTCCCCGGTGCCCTTCATGGCCAGCAGCTGCCCCTCCGCCGTCAGGCAGTACAGGTCGCCGCCCCAGGGAGCAAAGCCCAGGGCCTCCACGCCGTCCTCCCGGTACCAAAGGCCCTGCCGGGTGTCCAGCACCAGCAGGTGCCACGCCCCCGCCCCATCGGCGGCGGAGAGATAGTAGCACCCCTCCGCCGCCCCGGCCACGGCGTCATGATACCGCGCCTCCCCCAGGGCCTGGGACACGTTCACCGGCATACTGCCATCGAACACGCACACGCCGCCCCGACTGTGGTAATACAGCTTCCCGTCCACCACCTGCAGGCTGCCGCCGCTGCCGTCCTTCACCCCCGGGCACTGCACCGTCACGATCTGATGGGCCCCGTTGGCGCTGGGATACACCCGCTCCACGCAGTTTTCCTTGAAAAACAGCGGACTTCCCAGATAGTCCGCCGCCCCGGTGAACTTCCCGTCGGAGCCCCGGGAGGCCGCATAGCTGTCGGTGGACAGTCCCGCGAAGCAGTTCCAGTTCCTGAAGTCCCCCAGCTTGCTGGCATAGACGGCGTTCACCGCCTGGCCGTCCACGATGCCGTATTTGCACCCCCACAGCCGGTTGCCGCTTTCCACCACATAGTCCATGTCCGGCACGGACCGCTCCACCGTCACTGGCTCCGTCTGGGACGACAGCCCGCCGGGCAGCGCCGTCACCACCAGGCAGTCCTCCTCTGCGGCCCGCAGCTGGAAGCTGCCGTTCAGCGCCTCCTCCCGGCATCCGCTGACGGATACGCCGTCCCCGGCCCGGAAGCCCACGCCGATCCCGGCGGCGTGAAGCCCCACGCACACGTCGTCCACCTCCGTCCAGCCGTCCTGGCCATACTGCCGCAGGGCCGTCTCCTCCCCGCCGGTGTCCAGCCACAGGCTGCCGCTCTCCGGCTCCTCCGGGGCGGTGTCCGCCGCCAGATACCCGCTGTACGCCGTGCCGTCGGGCCGGCACAGGGCGAAGGATACCTCCCCTTCCGTGACACGCTTATTTTCCAGACTGCCGAAATCCGTCAGGTCCTTGGTATTGATGTATGCCTTATCCGGCCAGATCAGCAGCCATGCGCCCATGCTGACCAGCTGCTTCTTTCCCTCCGACAGCACCAGCCCCGCCGCGCTGCCGTTTATATACAGGGTGTGCCCGTCCACCCAGATAAGCCCGTCCTTGGCGGTCAGGCCCCCGGGAGCGGTAACGCTTCCCGCTATCCCCCGGGGGCGGCGCACCGTCAGGGTGGGATACCCCTGGGCGCACAGGTTCTCCATCTCCCGGAAGCTGCCCTCCTGCCCTCTGGGCCGCCGGTCCAGTCCCGGGAACCGATTCACCGTCACCCGGCTCTGCCTGGGTGCGTTGAGCTTCGGAAAGTACATACGCTTCCCCCTCTCAGCACAGCCGCAGGGCCCGCGCCTGCCGCCGGGGCATATACCCCCTGCACCAGTGGTCCCGCAGGGTCATCAGCCCGTTGTTCCACAGGGCCATGGCGTTGTTGTACCGCTCCAGCTCCCCGTTGGCATAGTGGATCTGCGCCTCCACATAGTGGCGGTACAGGCCGTCATAGGGTGCCGGCGCCAGCAGCGGCGCCGCGTCCGCCAGCTCGTCGGGAAGCTCTGCCGCCTCCCCGCCCTCGTGGGCGCGGACCACCTCCTCCAGCACGAAGCCCTCCGCCTGCCGCAGCCACCGGCGCTTCTGTTCCCCGGGATAGCTGTTGGGCAGCAGGTCGTCCACCTGGGCCAGCACCTGCCCTGCCGTCATCTGCCCCATTGCCGCGCCTCCTCTCTCAGTTGGCCATCCGGTCCACATAGCGCCGGGCGGTGTCGGCCATCATCTGTGCGTTTTCCAGCACCTCCGCCACAAAGTCCGGCACCTGGACCTCCACGCCCTTCATGATCTTCCAGCTACGCCCGTTAACGGACACGATCTGGAAATTCTCCTCGTTCTTTCTGCCCCGATGCAGCAAAACAGTTTTCTTCACAGCAAATCGCTCCTTTCATCCCCCGGAGGCGGGCCCCGGCCCGCCTCCGGCCTGTGTCAGTTGGCCTTGTCCTCGCCGGAATAGGACGAGCCGCACTCCACCCGCACGATATACTCGTCATACAGAATGGCGGCGGCATGGATGCCCTTCCAGCCCACGCTGGAGCGCTGATCCAGGGGATCGGCGGTGCCGGAGGAGCCCCTGGGCTTCACGATGACCTCAGTACCCTCGGACAGATCCACCACGCCGTAAGCGCCCTTGCCCAGGAACAGGCAGCCGTACACGGCGCAGCCCTGGCTGCCGCCCTCGCCGGGATAGATCACGTCGTTGTCCGCCGCCGTCACGGCGGTGTCCAGGGTCAGCTGGCTGGCGGTATTTCCCACCACCTTGCAGCGCTTGCCGCCCACCAGCACATACCGGCCCTTCAGGGCATTGGCGGCCACGGTGCCGCCGTCAAAGCCCACAGCGGCGGCGTTTTCCACATTCCCGTTGACGCTCAGCGTCCGGCTGTTCTTGGCCAGGTCATCGCCCCGGAAGATCTTTGCCTCGGTGGTCTCCACGAAGCGCACGCCGTGCAGCTCGCCGATCTCGCCGGAAAACAGCTCCGTGGCGGCGGCATACTGATGGGCCGCCACCCAGGCGGGGTCCTGCCGCAGGTCAAAGGCCACGCTGGGATGGAGAATGCAGACGTACTTGCCCTCAAAGGTGGGGGCGTTCATCTTCTTCAGCTGGGTAGCTGCCTTGGCCACCAGCTCGCTGGTGAGCTTGCACCCCTCCGTCAGGTCATAGCGGTGCAGCACGGCGGTCTGGCCGCCGTCCGCCCCCAGCTTGGGGGCATAGATCACCTGGCTGCCCTGCTGAATCTCGTTGCGGGTCACGGTGTCCAGGGTCAGGCCCATGTTGCTGCCGTGGCGGTCGGTGATCTCCAGCACCACGTCGTCGATGGCGGTCAGATCCAGCAGATCGGACACGGTGGTATAGTCGCCGTACTGGGCCAGCTCCTTGGTGATATAGCTGACAGAGATGCCGCTGCCGTCGGGGGTCACGCCCTCGCTCAAAGGCGTCAGCGCCTTCTCGAAGGAGCCGAACTTGCGCCATTCCACGGTCTTGCCGCCGCCGGTGGGCAGGGGCTTGGTGGCGGCGAACTGGTTGTGCACCAGCTGGGGCTTGGCGTTTTCCAGAAGCTCCATGCCGTAATAGGTTTTCATCTCCGCGCTGAGACCGCCGTGGCCGGTGGTCTGGGTATTGGCCTCGCCTGCAAACAGCTGCAGGTCATACAGATCGTTCATCATGTGTTTTCCCCTTTCTTCATTCCGCGTATTTTTCCTGTCCGGAGGTTCAGAAGCTGATCTTCTCCCCGTCCATCACCCGTTTCCGGATGTCCGCCAGCTCCCGGCTTGTGAGCTTCCCCGGGTCCGGACGGCTGACGCTGGCGCTGCGCCCGGCATTTTCCGGGATGCGCCGCCCACCGCTTTCCACCACCCGCACCGCCTGCCGGGCCGCCGCCTGGGCGGCAAAGTGCATGGCCTTGGCGGTCAGCTCCCGCCGGTGCACCATCTCATAGGCCTCCCGGGGCTCCACCCCCGCCTGCACCAGCCGGAAAAACCGGGGATTCTCCATCTCCTTCTGCAGCCGGAACTCCGGGTGCACCATCCGGACCTGTTTCTCCTGCTCCGGCAGCCGGTCCAGGTAGTACTGGATCTGCAGCTGCCGCAGCTTCTCCCGCTGCCGCAGGTCCGTGACCTCCTGCCGCAGGCCCCGCAGCCGCCCATCCAGAATTTTCTTCACCCTGGCGTCAAAGTCCGCCTTATACCGCCCCCGGATCAGCTCCTCAAAGTCCTCCTGCCGCTCCCCGGCGTCGGGAGCCGTACCGCCCGTGTGTGTTCCGGCCTGCGCCGGGTCCTCCGGCCGGGTCAGCTGCCCCAGCCGCTCCGATGCTTCCTGCATATCTGCTCCTTTCCGTGGTAGGCCACGACCCTCTATGCTCACGCCTCCAGGCGAACGCACGCCGGATATTTTCCCGCCAGCTGTCCCAGCCCGCAGCGGATCACCTGCCACTCTGCCCGGCAGTCCCCCTCCGCCGCCACCGTCACCAGGCCCGGCCTGATCACCAGCTCCTTCAGCTGTCCCTTTTCCTCCAGCGCCCCGATCAGGGCAAACACCAGCGCCGACGCCGCGGCGCACACGATGTCCTCCCCTCTGGGCGCATAGTCCGCATGACCCCGCAGGGTCACCCGGTTCTCCCCGAACACCGCGCAGATCACCGAGGCCTCACCGCCTCCTGGGTCTGCCGACGCATCCGGTCCATGGCGCTGACCGGCCGCACCTCCGCCCCGGCGGCGGATCCCGGCTGAACCGGCTGCCGCTCCACGGCCGCCGCCTGTCCCTGAAGGATGCTGCTCATCAGCTGGTCCTTGTTCTTGAAGTCCATCAGCTCCAGGCACCGCAGCGCCTGATCCGCCATATCCGCCCGGAAGAACCCCATCTGGAACAGCTGCAGGGCCAGCTGGTTATACTCCATGGTCTTGTAGGGATTCTCGTCCTGGGCCGACACCTCCAGGTCGAACTCCGGCACCCGGTACCCGGCGATCACGCCATCGTCCACCGCCTGGGGCTGAAGCCCCCGGCTGTCATAGGTGACGAACTCCTCCCGGCCCATGGCCCCCAGCAGCCGGAACTGCCTGGGCAGGCTGTAAAACTGCCGGATCAGCTCGATGCACAGGGTCACCACGTCGGAAAACGCCTCGTATCCGTCGTCGATCATGTTCCGTGACAGCTTGCCCCCCGCCTCCTGCAGGGCCGCGATGGCCGTGGCGGCGGTAACGCCGCCTGCGGTGCCGCCGTTGGCCACGTCACGGTTCCCCGCCGTCTCCTTCATCTCCGCGATCTTGCTCTGCAAAATCGCCACATACACGCTGTCCAGCCCCGCCGTCTGGATGGGCGCGATGGAATCGCTGCCCAGATTTCCGTTGGTGTGGACAAAGGGCCTTGTCCAGTCGGCATATTCGTTCTCGTTCACCGCCCCGTCGCTGCGCACGAAGAACCGGGGCGTGGCCGAGGCCAGGGTATTCTTGAGGATAGCCTGGTTCATCAGGTCGATCTGCTTCTGAGGGGACTTGCACAGGTCCACATACCCATACCCCGCCGGGGTCCCCTCCTCCGGAAACAGCACGTCGAACACAAAGGGATACTTCCCGTGGTCGTACCAGCCCTTCTCCCGCATATCCGGGTCGTTTTCCGTGGCATACAGCACCGTATCCCCCACGAACTTGCAGTACTGCAGCACCTTCCGTCCGTTCTCCCGGGTGTGATAGTACCAGTCCACCACCAGCACCTTTCCGGAGGTGTCCACCGCATCGTCATACAGATACCGGCTCACGCTCCAGCCGCCCCGGTCGGCCTTGCCCTTGGCCCAGGGATACCGCTCCTCCAGGGCCTCCCGGTCCTGCAGCTCCGTGGAGAAGAAGTGAGGCGAGTCCTGGATATCCGTGACCCCCGGCTCCCAGAACAGGTTCAGCAGGTCCATCCGCCGGATGGCGATGTCCCCCAGTCCATTGAGCTTCCCCGCGTCCCAGAACACGCCGTACACGGCGCACCCGGATTTCAGCTTGTACCACCATGCGCTGGAATACGTCCGCTTGAACCCGTTCTTCTTCAGCACCACCGGCAGAATCCTCGTCAGCTTCCGGGCCTCCTCCCGGTCCCCGGGCTCCCGGGGCAGCACCGTGGGCTCCGGATAACAGTCCATGGCGTCCGCGTGCTTGGACAGGATGCAGTTCACCAGCCACCCGCTGGTGGGTTGCGGGTCTGCGGGATTGCCGCCCTGCCCCGCCTTCTCCATCTGCTGCCAGTGCCGCAGCTTCCAGAACTGCTCGTTGTCGATGATGCGCTGCTCCAGCTGCCGCTTCCCGGCGTGGTACCGTCTCAGGATATCTGCCGCCCGGCGCACCTCCTCCGTGCCGATTTTCGGCCTCTGGGGCTCCTGCTTCTGTTCCATTGACCGCCCTCCTTTTTCATCGTTCTGCATTCCCCCTCTTTTCCCGGAAAAATATACGCCCTGTTGCCGTATACAGGGCAACAGAGCGCATTTTTCAAAAATATTTCTTTTTTAATTGGCCAGCTCCCGGATCTGATCCTGGATCAGCCGCCCGGCGGCCTGGGCCAGCTGGTCCATCCGCCGGATACGGGCCAGGTCCTTTCCGTATATCCGATCCGCCGCCGGAACGCTGTCCTGCTCCCCCATGAAGATGGCCGCCACCCGGATGCCCCGGCGGCGCAGGTCCCGCACCTCGTCGGCGGTGTCCTCCACCCCGGCCTTGCCGTCATATTCCCGGCTGATGGGATTTTTCCCATTGGGTGGGATCCGGTGGCTGTCGTCGGGGTTGGCGTCGGTCAGGATCAGCAGCAGATGCTTCTCCGCCGGAGCCGACTGCATCAGCTCCTCCATTCCCCGCAGGGCCAGCCCATCCCGGTTCCAGCCCGCCGCGAAATAGTCGAATATCCGCCGCTCCCCCTGCTTGTCGCCGTACTCCTTCAGCACCCGCAACACCGTATAGCCCCGCAGGCTGCAAAAGCTGGTGACCCGCACGGGAATGCCGCAGTTCAGCAGGCTCTTGGCCAGGATATACCCCTGGGCCGCGATGGTCTCCTGACAGTGCAGCCGGGAGGCCGAGCCGTCCAGCAGCAGGTCCACGCTGAAGCCGGGCTTCGGCTCCTGATCCTGCCGCAGAAACACCCGGTCGTCCCCCAGCACCGGCTCCCGCCATACCCTGGCCCCGTCCAGCCGGCCCTGCCGGGCCGTCACGGCCTCCGGCTGCTGGTGCACCAGCACACAGTTGCGAATTTGCTCCGTCAGCCGCAGCAGGGCGCTTTCATACAGCTCACTGTTTTCGGCATAGGCCGCCCGGTTCAGCCGGGCCTGCTCCGCCGCTTGTTCATACAGCTGCTGGCTGTCGCTACTGGGCGGCACATCCGCCGCCGGGTCCCCCCGGGTAAACCACAGCCTGCACCCCAGGTGATTCCCGGTGCACCGCTGCTGCTCGATGGCGCTCAGCTGCTTTGGGGAATACATGCTCCGCCCGAAGCACCGCTGGATATACGCCCGGTCCGCCTCCGCCCGCTCGTTGGAGCGCAGCATGGACCGCAGGGCGTCCGCCGCCCGGACAAACCCCGCCTGCCCGGCATGGGCCGCCCGTCCGATGGCCAGATCGTCGGTGCGCACCAGCTCCGTGGGAGCCATTTTGGTCATAAAGGCGATCCACCGCCGGTTGTCGAAGTGCAGCCGCAGCTCCGCCTTGGTCCGCACCTTTCCGTCAAAGCCCAGATACTTCCGGAAGCACGCCCGCAGCGCCTGCTCCAGCTCCTCCCCGCTGACGTCCCCGCAGCACAGCGCCCGATACAGGCCCTTGTCCCAGGGGGTCACCAGCCGGTCCGGCTTTCCCAGCACGTTTTTCCACCGGGCCGCCTGCATGGAGTATACCAGCTGATTCCGGGCCATCCACTCCTGCCGGGAGGTCTGATATTCCATGGCAAAGAACTCCCGGGCGTGGTCCTGCCGCAGCTCCTCCAGCGCTGGACGTCCCGGCAGCTCCTTTTGATACACGGCGCTCTCCAGGGCCAGCCACGCCAGGTCGTCCATCACCGCCTGCCGCACATCCCCCAGCCACGAGTCAAACAGCCGCTCCAGCATGTCCCGGCCAAACCACTTGTATACCAGGCCGATGACAAAATTCATGTAAAAATCCGGTGTCCCGTCGGTTTTCATGGCCAGGAATTTGGGCTCGAACCCATATTCCCCCGCCGCGGCCCAGATCAGGTTCACCGCCCGCCGCTGCTGGGCGCTGTAGGTCTGCACACCCATGGCGCTCAGTCCGTAAACAGCCGGGCCCGGTCCAGCTTCGCCGGAATGCGCCCGGCGATCACGTCCCGGATCAGGTCCTGTTCATAGCTGTCAAAGGCTTTGTTGGTGATGCCCATGTCCAGGGCCATCCCCGCCCGAACGCCCCGGCGGATCAGCCGCAACGCATCCAGCAGGCCCCGCAGGTCCAGCGCCTTGGAGGATATCTCCGCGCTCTCGCACTTTTTCTGCAAGTCCAGAAACAGCTGAGCAAACTGCTGCCGATACTTTTTCTCCAGGGTGGGGAATTCATCCACCAGCAGACGCTCCAGGCCCTCCTGGCCGATGGTAGGCATCTGGATCACCACAAACCGGCTGGTCAGGGCCTCGTTGAGCTCCCGGGTCCCGGCATAGCCGTAGTTCATGGTGCCGATGAACCGCGCCGCCTCATCCACCTCCACCCGGTCATACCCGGGCACATCAATGGCCCGGCGAAAGTCCAGCGTAGCATGCAGCACCGCCAGCGCCTCGTTTTTGGCCATGTTGATCTCGTCCAGAATGCCGAACCCGCCGTTTTTGGCGCACAGATACACCGGTCCCGGCCGGAAGGTGACCTGTCCCCCCACGAAGGTGTCCATGCCGATGAGGCTGGCGGCGTCCATGTTCACATGGAACGACACGTCCCAGGCCGGACGTCCGAAGGCCATGGCCAGGTTCTCCGCCAGCACGTTCTTGCCGGTGGCCTTGCTGCCTGCCAGCAGCAGATTCTCGCCGCACAGCAGGGCCGCAGCCGCCGCCTCCCACACGTCCTTTCCGTAATAGTGATACCGGGGCCGGGGCACCCGCCCCGCCAGCTCCGGCGCCGCCGGATACTTCTCCCGGTATTCCCGGATCCCCTGAATGATCCCCTTGTCGATCTGTTCCTTCTCCAAAAACTCCAGCATAGTACCTCAAACCCCTTTCCTTCGGGTATTTTTTCCCGCCGGTATTATACACCCCTCCGGTAGGGAATGCAATCCGCCCGCCTGCTAAGATTCCGTATAGTCTTTTTCCCTCTTGCCAAATCCGGTCCGTTCCGGTATAATATATTTTGTGAAAGATTATTTTCCGGAAAGGAGACGCCGCCATGTTTCTGATCGGTGATAAGGTGGTCCACCCCATGCACGGGGCCGGCATCATCGAGCGCATCACCCACGAGCGCCTGGACAGCCGGGTCAGCAGCTACTATGTGTTCCGTATGCCCGCCGGGGGGCTGGTGCTGAAAATCCCCACCGATGCCTGCTGTCAGATCGGCCTGCGGTGTCTGTCCACGGCGGAGCACATCTGCCAGGTGCTCTCCGCCATCCCCACGCTGGAGGTGCAGATGTCCTCCAACTGGAACCAGCGCTACCGGGACAATCTGGCCCGGCTGAAAAGCGGCGACCTGCTGGAGGTGGCCCGGGTCATCAAGGGCCTCATGTGGCGGGACCACCGCCGGGGCCTGTCCAACGGCGAGCGCAAAATGCTCCACAGCGCCAAGCAGATCCTCATCTCCGAGGTGGTGCTGGTGGAGGGAACGGACGATTACTCCGCTGTGGAGCAGCGGATCAACGAAGCCATGATGCTGGGAGCGTAACTATGGGAAAATTATTTGATAAAATCCGCCGGGTCCAGGATAAGACCCGCCCCTTCTGTTCGGCCATTGTCCCCGCCGCCGGATCCTCCGCCCGCATGGGCGGCCAGGACAAGCTGCTGGCGGACCTGTACGGCGCGCCGGTGCTGATGCGCACCCTGTGCGCCATCGACCGGACCGAGCTGGTGGACGAGATCATCGTCGCCACCCGGGAGGACCTGCTTCTCACCGTGGCGGACCTGTGCGGCCGTTGCGGCCTGCACAAGCCCGTCAAGGTGGTCCGCGGCGGCTCCACCCGGGCCCAGTCCGTCCTGGCCGCCGCCCTGGAGGCCAACCCCAAGGCCGGCCTGCTGGCGGTCCACGACGCCGCCCGTCCTTTGGTGGACCCGGCGGAGTTTGACGAGATCATCCGCCTGGCCTGCCGCACCAACGCCGCAGCCCCCGCCGTCCCGGTGTCGGACACTGTGAAGATCGCGGACCCCACCGACGGCCGCGTCCTCTCCACGCCGGACCGCTCCACCCTTTTCGCCGTCTACACCCCCCAGGTCATCGAGGCCAGCCTGCTGAAGGCCGCCCTCCAGTCCGCCATCGACGCCGGAGCCGAGATCACCGACGACTGCTCCGCTGTGGAGCGTCTGGGCAAAAAGGTCTACCTGGCCACGGGCAGCCGGGAAAATATCAAGATCACCACCCCCCTGGACCTGCTGATCGCCGAGGCCATCCTCCGGGGGCGGGACAGATGACGAATCTGCGCATGGGCCACGGCTACGATGTCCACCGGCTCACCGCCGGCCGTCCCCTGATCCTGGGCGGCGTCCACGTCCCCTATGACCGGGGGCTGGACGGCCACTCCGACGCCGACGTGCTGACCCACGCGGTGATGGACGCCCTGCTGGGCGCCGCCGCCCTGGGAGACATCGGCCGCCTGTTTCCGGACAGTGACGACGCCTTTCTGAACATCTCCAGCCTGGTGCTGCTGTCCCGGGTCCGGGACGCCCTGGCAGACGCCGGATACCGGGTGGTGAACATCGACGCCACCCTCATCGCCCAGGCCCCTAAGGTCGGCCCCTACCGCCGTCAGATGCAGGAGAACCTGGCCGCCGCCCTGGGGGTCGACCCCGGCTGCGTCAGCGTCAAGGCCACCACCGAGGAGCACCTGGGCTTCACCGGCAACGGCTCCGGCATGTCCGCCCATGCCGTGGCCCTGATCGAACGCGTGTAGCTTCCCCCTCCCGCCTTCCCTCTGTGAAGGCGGGTTTTTTCACTTGCAGCCGCCGTTACTTTGTGATATAATACGCCATATTATAGGATGGATAGATAGTATTTTACGAGAGGAGCATCTGCCAATGCGCGTTATCGACCTGGAAAACATCAATTACGCCATGCGCAACGAGACGCAGTTCGTCCTGCGCTGCGAGGAAGTATTTCACGACAAGATCAGCGCCGCCGCCGCGGCGATCCTGTCCAACCGCCAGGAAAAGCCCGTGGTGGCCCTGACCGGCCCCTCCGGCTCCGGCAAAACCACCACCGCCATGCGGCTTCAGGAATACCTGCAGAATCTGGGCGTGAAGGTGTGCCTGCTGAGCATGGACAATTTCTTCCTGCCGCTGGATAAGCGTCCCCCGGAGGCCACGGACTGGGAGTCCCCCTACTGCGTGGACGTGGACACCCTGCTGACCTGCATCTCCCGCCTGCTGGACGGGATGGAGGCCGATATCCCCTGGTACGACTTCAAAAACGGCGTCACCGGCGGCTATAAGAAGATGCAGGGTGAAAAGGACTGCATCGTCATCGCCGAGGGCATCCATATGCTCAACCCCCTGATCTTCGACAAGCTCCGGGGCATCGCCAACGGCGTGTATGTGGCCCCCCGGACCCGCATCATCACCAATGACGACAAGATCGTCCGTCCCGAGCAGCTGCGGGTGGCCCGCCGCCTGATCCGGGACTTCAACACCCGGGGTCACTCCCTGCGGGAAACCGTGGAGCGGGCCGAAAGCGTGGACCGGGGCGAGATCAACTACATCATGCCCCACAAGGGCAACGCCGCCATTCATATCGACACCTTCCACGACTATGAGCCCTGCATTCTGGCCAAATACCTCAACGAGATCCCCCAGTTCCGCCAGGAGCTGACCCCGGAGTACCTGGAAAAGCACGGCCTGACGGACCTGATGAAGGTGGTGGGCGGCGTTCCCCCGCTGCACACTCCCTATGTCCCCCGCAACTCCATCGTCCGCGAGTTCGTGGGCGGCAGCTGCTACGAATATTGATCCCGTCACCTTTTTGATCCTTTGAGAGGAGTGGAAATATCATGAAAATCATCACCATCAGCCGTGAATTCGGTTCCGGCGGCCGCGAGCTGGGCAAGCGCCTGGCCGAGGAGCTGGGCATCCATTGCTACGATCACGAGATCATCGAGCTCATCGCCAAGGAGCACGGCTTCGACGAGCGGTATGTGGCCAACATCTCCGAAAAGTGCATCGAGGCCGCCTATCCCATGACCATCGGCCACCGCTTCGCCATGCCCCCGGTGCAGATCATGGACCAGGGCTTCCAGGTGGCCGCCGCCCAGCAGCAGATCATCGAGAACTTCGCCAAGCAGGGGGACTGCGTCATCGTGGGCCGCTGCGCCGACGTGATTCTCAAGGACTATCACCCCCTGAACCTGTTCGTCTATGCCGACGCCGAGTCCAAGATCCAGCGCTGCATCGACCGGGCCCCGGAGGGGGAGCACCTGTCCCGCAATGACATTGCCCGCCGCATGAAGCAGGTGGACAAAAACCGCGCCCAGTACCGTCAGATGTTCGCCGACACCAAGTGGGGTGTCAAGGAGACGTACCACCTGTGCGTCAACACCTCCGGCCACCAGATCAAGGACCTGATCCCGGGCCTGGCCTCCTTCGTCCGCTGCTGGTACGGGGAAAAGTAACCTCCCGCATAATGTCGCCTGCCAGGCGACCACATGCGCCCCACAATGCGATAAAATGTGACTGTAAGGTGAACCACCGAACAGTCACATTTTTTTGTTGGAGGTATGGAACATGAAAAAGAACCTGACGGAGATCGTCTTTATTCTGGACCGCAACGGCTCCATGAGCGGGCTGGAGTCGGATACCATCGGCGGCTTCAATTCCCTGATCGAAAAGCAGAAAAAAGAGGAGGGCGAGGCCCTTGTTTCCACGGTCCTCTTCAGCGGTGCCAGCGCGGTCATCCACGACCGGGTGCCCATTCAGGAGGTGCCCCCCATGACGGAAAAGGACTACATCGTCGGCGGCTACACCGCCCTTCTGGATGCCATCGGCGGGGCCATCCACCACATCGGGAACATCCACAAGTACGCCAGAAGCGAGGATGTCCCCCAGCACACCCTGTTCGTCATCACCACCGACGGCATGGAGAATGCCAGCCGCCTGTATGACAGCCGGGAGATCAAGGACATGATCCAGCGTCAGAAGAAGCAGCACGGCTGGGAGTTTCTGTTCCTGGGGGCCAACATCGACGCCGTCACGACGGCCGACCGCCTCGGCATCGCCAAGAGCCGCGCCGTCACCTACCGGTCCGATCGTCTGGGAACGCTGCTGAACTTCTCGGTTCTGGACGGCGCCGTCTCCTCCGTCCGCCGCAGTGAGGAACTGAGCGAGGACTGGAAGCTGCGGATCGAGCAGGATTTCGTCCGCCGCAAATAAACGAAATGCCCGCAGGCTTTCGCCTGCGGGCATTTGATTTTCAGATCTCCAGATACCCCTTGAGCACCTTCAGGGTGTTCCACACGCCGTCGATATGGCTGCGCTCATAGCCGTGGCTGGCGTAGACGCCTGCGCCGATAAGCCCGTGGCGCAGGTCGTTTCCGGCAGACAGGGTGGCCTCCACATCGGAGCCGTAGTGGGGATACACGTCCACGGCGTAGTCGGCCTTTTCCCGCCGGGCGGCGTCAATGAGCCTGCCCACCACCTCATAGCTGTAGGGGCCGCCGGAGTCCTTGGCGCAGATGGACACCTGCCGTTCGGTGCAGCGCAGTCCGTCGCCCACGCAGCCCATGTCCACGCTGATGGCCTCGGTGACGCCCTGGGGCACGCTGGCGGATCCGCCGTGGCCCACCTCCTCGTACACCGTCACATGGGCGTATACCCGGCGGCGGGGGGTGAGGTCCTTGTCCTTCATGAACTTGGCCAGGCCCAGCAGAATGCCCACGGACAGCTTGTCGTCCAGGAAGCGGCTCTTGATATAGCCGGATCCGGTGATCCGGGTCCGGGGCTCGAAGCAGACGATGTCGCCCACCTCCACACCCAGAGCGCGGGTATCATCGGCGGACTTCACGTCCTCGTCCAGCACCGCCTCGCAGGTGTCATAGCTACGCTTGGCGTTGGCATATTCGCCGTTGACGTGGACGGAGGCGTTGCACAGCTGGAAGGTGCCCTCGATGACCCGCCCGGAGCGGGTGTAGACCCGGACGTTCTCCGCCTCGCCGTTTTCCGGACGCATACCGCCCAGAGCCGTCAGCCGCAGGCGGCCATTTCCCTTGATCTCCGCCACCATGCCGCCCAGGGTGTCGGCATGTGCCTCCAGCAGCAGGCCGTCATTCTCGTCGCTGCCGCCCAGGTCGATGAGAACGCCGCCCTTGACGGTGGTCCGGGCCTCATAGCCCAGGGACCGGAAGGCGTTCAGCACCCACTCCGCCGCCTGCCGGGTGAAGCCCGTGGGGCTGTCAATGGCCAGCAGCTCCACCGCCTGGTGGGCGGCGTATTCCGCATAGGTACGTTCCATAGTTGAATCCTCCTGTTATTTGATCTTTTCCCAGCAGCCGGACCGCAGGGAACCGGCAGCCACCGGGCAGTCCAGCCGCTCCGCCAGCTGCCGGGCCAGGGGACGTTCCTCCTCCTGATCCACCTGATTCACGAAAACCTGGTCATGAAATCCCTCCCGGGCGGCCACCCGGGCCGCGATGGCCGGGGTCACGGGCCGGTTTTCCGGCACACCGGCCAGCCGGGCATACAGGGCCGGACGATGGGCCGCAACGCTGATGGGACGGCCGAAGCCGTCGGCTCCCAGCACCAGAATGGTGGTGTTGCGCCGGGGCGGCAGCACCGGCTCGTGTTTTTCGTGGCCCTTGAAGGGCTTTCCGGCGGAGCCGTCCGCCTCCACCAGGGTATAGTCCGCCAGGGCGTCCCAGCCCTCAAAGCCCGGGGACACCAGCTTGCCCTGGGCCGACGGAACCCCCAGACACACCAGGCCCTCCCGGGCCAGAATTTCCCGGGCGGTATCCGGGTCCCGGGCCACGGTGATGCCGGTGGGGGGCCAGATCTTGGTGGTGGTGGTCACCGCCACGGTGCCCCGCTCCCGCAGTTCCCGGGCCAGGTGATACATCAGGGTGGTCTTGCCGCCGCCGCCGATCAGGGCGGTGACGCCGGGCCGGATGTCCAGCAGGTCGCATAGCTTATCCATTTTCTCACTCTCCCTTTGCGCCGCGTATGCGGCAGGGCCATTGTATCACAGGGCGGTGGAAAAATCCACCCATATTTCCGCCTATTGCCGCCGGGCGGTGCGGTATTCGTCGCCGGGCCGCCAATAGGGACAGTCCCCCCGTCCGGACAGGAACCGCACCATCTCGTCCTCGTCCAGGTCCACGTCGCAGATATATTCGTCGTATTCCTCGTCGTAGTTATAAAAGCAGCAGGTTTCGCACTGGGTCATGTGCCGGACCTCCTTCCGTCATTTAGTCAGCTCCCGCAGCTGAAGCTCCACGTCTCCGATGAGGTACAGGGACCCGTAGCACAGCACCGTGCCGTCAGGCCCCGCCTGCTCCAGGGCCAGGGCCACCCCCTCGCGGATGGTGCCGCAGGCCGTGGCGGAACAGCCCAGCTCCCGGATATAGGCCGCCAGCTCACCGGCAGGCAGGGACCGGGGGTTATCCGGCGTCACCGTGATGAAGGAGTTGGCGTAGGGCGCCACGCCCCGGTACATGCAGTGGTAGTCCTTGTCCTGCATGACCCCGGTCAGCACCGTCAAGGGCCGCCCGGGCAGATAGTCCCGGATGTTCTGCTCCAGGGCCTGGATGCACTGGGGATTGTGGCCGCCGTCGATGATGAACAGCGGATCATGGCCGATGATCTGGAACCGGCCGGGCCAGTCGGTGGAGGCCAGCCCCCGGCGGATATGGGAGTCGGTAATGGCCCAGCCCCGGGCCTGAAGCACCCGGATGGCCGTCAGGGCCACGGCGGCATTGCACAGCTGGTGCCGTCCCAGCAGCGGCAGGCGCAGGCCGTCCAGGTCCTCCCAATCGAAAACCTGGCCCTCCAACCCGGCGCTTTCCGGCCAGATGCCGTCAAAATCCGCCAGGTGCAGGGGAACACCCAAACGCTCGCACCGCTGGCGGATGATCTCCTCCACGGCGGCGGACTGGCGGTACAGCACCGCCTCGCAGCCGGGCTTGATGATCCCGGCCTTGGTGGCGGCGATTTTTTCAATGGTGTCCCCCAGATACTGGGTGTGGTCCAGGCCGATGTTGCAGAACACGGCGGCCTCCGGGGCAGGGATCACGTTGGTGGCGTCAAATTCGCCGCCCATGCCCACCTCGCACACCACGATATCGCAGTTGTGCCGGGCGAAATAGGCGAAGGCGATGGCCGTGACCATCTCAAACTCCGTAGGGTGAGGGTCCAGGGAGTCCGCCAGAGGGCGGACCTGGGCCGTGATTTCGCACAGCTCGTCGTCGGTGATCTGCTGGCCGTCCACCTGCATGCGCTCGTTGAACCGGATCAGGAAGGGCGAGGTGTACAGGCCCGTGCGATAGCCCGCCGCCCGGAGGATGCTGGCCATTATGGCACAGGTGGAGCCCTTTCCGTTGGTGCCGGTGACGTGGATGAACTTCATGTCCTTCTGGGGATCCCCCATCAGCGCCAGCAGCGCCCGGATGCGCTCCAGCCCCGGGATGCTGCTACGCCAGCAGACAGCGTGGATATAAGACAGGGTTTCGTCAATGTTCATTGTATATCATTTCCTTTCGACTGCACCGGCGGCAGGCCCACGGCCCGCAGAGCGCCGGAGCGCTGCAGAAGCCACACCACCAGCACGTCCAGGATCCCGGTGATGGCGAACTGCACGCTGCGGGCCGCCAGCCGGGTGAGAAAGTACGCGGCTTTCGCGCCGCCGCCATAGATCATGGCCAAAGCGAAGCTCTGGTACAGCACCGACCCCAGGACCACCGGCGGCAGGAACGCCAGAGCCAGCCGCAGGGGGCTGCATCTGCGCGTCAGCCAGGGCCGGAAAAAACCGGCGCACAGGCCATACAGGATCGGGGGCACGCAGAAAATCGGGTTGTAGCCATAGGGGGAGAACAGGCAGCCGATGAAATCGGCGGCGAAGCCGGTCAGGGCCCCGGGCAGCGGCCCGAACAGCATCCCGGCCAGGAAGATGGGCACCGCCTCCAGGGAGAAGCGGGTCACCTCGTTGGGGGTAGGGATCAGGAACCGGGCCAGCACCACGCTGACGGCGGTCAGCAGGGCGCAGGTGACCATGGCCCCCACGGGCCACTTGGGTCTGCCGTGGGCAGATGCATGGGTGTGACGTTCAGACATAAAAAATACCTCCTAATTCAGGTAAAAATTGGGAGGAGGTTGGGGAGTATGCACTTGTCAGGGCGCGAACCCCCGGGCCGGCTGCCAAAGCGGATGCGAAGACGGCACCGCGGAGACAGGTCCCCTTCGTCCGGCGGCAACCTCCCATCCGACCGGCACTTAACGCGCCGCTTCTACTCTTGCAGCAAAAGCCAGTCATGATTATACAGAAGCCGCCGGGAAAAAGCAAGGGAAATCGGAAAAAATGCCGAATCCTTCGGGGAAAGACAGATAGGGGTTGCATTCCCGGGAATATTTGATATAATTACAGCAGATGATACAAACTGTACGCATTATTTTTCTTAATGAGGTGCTGTCATGTCCGTGAAGCTGGAGCTTTATCGTGTGTTCAAGGAGGTGGCGGAGGCCGGAAACATCACCGCCGCCGCCCAGACTCTGTTTATATCCCAGTCCGCCGTCAGCCAGTCCATCAAGCAGCTGGAGGCGGAGCTGCAGACCCGGCTGTTCGCCCGGAACTCCCGGGGCGTCACCCTGACCGCCGATGGGCGGATGCTGTATGAATACGTCCGTAGCGCCATGGGCCTGCTGGAAACCGGCGAAGAAAAGCTGTCCCAGAGCCGGGACCTGCAGATGGGCCACCTGACCATCGGTGCCAGCGACACGGTGACCAGCCAGTTCCTGCTGCCGTATCTGGACCGGTTCCACCGGCAGTATCCGGCCATTCATATCCAGATCATCTCCGGCCGGAGCCACAAGGTCCTGGGTCTGCTGCAGTCCGGCAAGGTGGACATTGCCTTTGCCAGCACCCCCCAGGAGGGGGCGTCTCTGGAGACCTTCCCGTGCCTGGCCACCCACTCCATTTTCGTGGCCGGGGCGGAGTATCCCTGCGACTTTGACCATGTCTATTCCCTGGAGGAGATCGCCCGGTTCCCGCTGATCCTGCTGGAGCGGAAGGCCTCCTCCCGGCTGTATCTGGAAAAATACTTCCTGCAGAACGGGCTGCATCTGCACCCGGAGATCGAGCTGGGCGCCCGGAGCCTGCTGGTGGACCTGGCGGCCATCGGGTTCGGCGTGGCCGGCGTCACGGAGGAATTTGTCCGCCGGGAGCTGGACAGCGGCCGTCTGCGGAAGCTGCGCACATCCTTTGATATCCCGGCCCGCAGCGTGGATCTGTGCGTCCTGCGGGACGTACCCCTGACGTCTGCGGCCCAGCGCTTCAGCGATTTTATCCGGGAGAGCCTGCGCCGGGGCTGAGCGCCGTCATAAGTGACAAAACCCGCCCCGGAAATGCCGGGAACTTCGCCCTTTCGACCCCTTGCTTTTGCGGCGTGAATAGGGCAGAATAGAGTCATTATTCACAGCAATGTGAGATTTATAGGAGGAATTTATGGAACTGCTGAAGGAGCGCATCCGCCGGGAGGGTAAGGTCCTGCCCGGCAACATCATCAAGGTGGACGGTTTCCTGAATCACCGGGTGGATACCGCCCTCATGAGCCAGCTGGCTGACGAATTTGCCAAGTATTTCGATGTGAACAACATCACCATGGTGCTGACGGCGGAGGCCAGCGGCATTGCCCTGGCCACGGTGTGCGCCCAGAAGTACGGCGTTCCCATGGTATTCGCTAAGAAGGCCAAGAGCGACAACATCGAGGGCGGCCTGTATCAGAGCGAGATCTTCTCCTATACCTATAAGAAAAAGGTCACCCTCATTGTGGCCCAGGAGTGGCTGGGTCCCAATGACCGGGTGCTGATCATCGACGACTTCATGGCCAAGGGCTATGCCATGCAGGGCCTGATCGACATCGTCAAGGCCGCCGGGGCTGAGCTGGTGGGCATTGGCGTGGCGGTGGAAAAGGGCTTCCAGCGCGGCGGCGACGCCCTGCGGGAGAAGGGCTATCCCATCCACTCCCTGGCCGTCATCGAGGAGGCTACCCCCGACCACATCACCTTCCGGGAGGATGACCCCGTATGAAAAAGGTTCTTGTGCTGGATTTCGGCGGCCAGTATAACCTGCTGGTGGCCCGCCGCGTCCGTGAGTGCGGTGTATACTGCGAGATCAAATCCTTCCGCATGACCATGGATGAGGTCCGGGCCTTTGCCCCGGACGCCATCATCTTCACCGGCGGCCCGGCCACGGTGTTTGACCCCGGCGCTCCCATGATCGACCCGGAGATGCTGTCCATGGGTGTTCCCGTGCTGGGCATCTGCTACGGTCTGCAGCTGATGATGCACCTGCTGGGCGGTCAGTGCTGCAAGGCGGACACCCGGGAGTACGGCAAGACGGAGCTGACCCATACCGCCTCTCCCCTGTTCGACGGCGTGCCGGAGACGGCTGTGTACTGGATGAGCCACGGGGTGGAGGTGGAGCGCCTGGCCCCTGGCTTCGAGATCATCGCCTCCACCGAGGGCTGCCGCCACGCGGCGGTCCAGTGTCTGGAAAAGAAGCTCTACGGCGTGCAGTTCCACCCGGAGGTGGTGCATACCGAGTACGGCCGCCAAATTCTGGAGAACTTCCTGTATAAGATCTGCGGCTTCCGGCCGGAGTGGACCATGGCGTCCTATCTGGAGGAGGCTGTGGCCCAGTGCCGGGAGAAGATCGGCAATGGCCGGGTGCTGCTGGCTCTGTCCGGCGGCGTGGACAGCTCCGTGGCCGCCGCGCTGCTGCAGCGGGCGGTGGGCCGTCAGCTGACGTGCATTTTCGTGGACCACGGCCTGCTGCGCAAGGACGAAGGCGACCAGGTGGAGCATGTGATGACCAAGCAGTTCAACGTGGACGTCCGCCGGGTCAACGCCGGTCCCCGTTTCCTGAGCAAGCTGGCCGGTGTCACGGACCCCGAGCGTAAGCGGAAGATCATCGGTGAGGAGTTCATCCGCGTGTTCGAGGAGGAAGCCAAGAAGATCGGCGCCGTGGACTTCCTGGCCCAGGGCACCATCTATCCTGACGTGGTGGAGTCCGGCCTGGGCGGCGAGTCCACCGTCATCAAGAGCCATCACAACGTGGGCGGTCTGCCTGACTGCGTGGATTTCAAGGACATCGTGGAGCCTCTGCGCCGCCTGTTCAAGGATGAGGTGCGGCAGCTGGGCCTGGAGCTGGGCCTGCCGGAGCAGCTGGTGTGGCGTCAGCCCTTCCCGGGTCCCGGCCTGGCCATCCGCGTCATCGGCGAGATCACCGAGGAAAAGCTGTCCATCCTTCGGGATGCCGACGCCATTTTCCGGGAGGAGATGGCGCTGGCCGGTCTGGACCGCACCACCAGCCAGTATTTCGCCGTGCTGACGGATCTGCGCAGCGTGGGCGTCATGGGCGACGAGCGCACCTATGACTATACCCTGGCCCTGCGTGCGGTGCAGTCTCAGGACTTCATGACCGCCACCTGGTCCCGCATCCCCTATGACCTGCTGGACAAGATTTCCGGCCGCATCGTCGGCGAGGTGAAGCACATCAACCGGATCGTCTACGATATCACCTCCAAACCCCCCGCAACGGTGGAGTGGGAATAATTTCATAGCTTGAAAAAAGCCCGTAAACACTGGACTTTTTGAGCCTTGATGCCCCTTGTGGCAACGATTTGGCAACAGAATTTCATTATTCACAAGAAAAGAGCTATCTGATTTCAAATGAAGTCAGATAGCTCTTTTTATGCAGTTATGGTAGGCAAGCAAAGTTAAAACTTAGAGTTCACTTTCATCTGCAATTCCACAGTACTCTATAGAGTAAAATGTTTCTCCGTCATACTCATATGCGGTATATGGGTACCAGCGGTTGTTACTCTTCAATGTTTCTCTCTGAACCCGACGAAACTGGGCAAGGGCAGCCTCTTTACTGTAGATTTCCACTGGGAAAAAGAAATGCTCGTAGGTTTTATCGCCATTATTCCACCCCATGCGTTTAGCACTGACAACATGATATTTTCTCAAAATACTCTCCTCCTATTACTGTTCGGCTTTGAGTGCATCTATCAGCAGATCGCTCAATTCCTGCGACGGCATGATCTTGTGCCACTGACCGGAGGTGTCAAGTTCAGGGTAGCGGTAGCGCCAGCGGTCGTATTCTTCTTTGCTGATCTCTCCCGCTTTCAGCTTGGCGGCAACTGCACCCCATGCGGCAAGCATCCTGTGAAGTTCTGCTGCGTCGCGTCCTTTGTGGATATGAACGCGCAGATGCACCTCATCCTCACACTCGCAGACCTCAAGACCGTAGCGGTCTTCCAGAGTGAACAGCGTGTGCATCAGTCCGGTATAGGAGTCAATGTCCGGTACGTCCAGCGCCTTGGGCGAAACGTCAAGCGCCTGTGCCAGCGCAGCGGTCACGTCCGCTTTGGGCGTTCTGGAACCATTCTCGTACTGCGCAAGGCGAACATCTGCGGATTTCTCCGGGAAACCCAGTGCCATACCGAGATATTTCTGTGTCATGCCCCGCATCGTGCGGAAAAAGTGGATGCGTTCACCAATCGCCATAATAGCCATCTCCTGTATCGGTTGTCTTTGATAACGAGTATAGCAGATATGCTTAATTTCGTCAAGAAAAATCTAAGCAAATTTATTTAATATTTTCCTACAAACCGGCTTGACTTAAACTTATATGTATAGTACAATAGTTGCAAGCTAAGCATTTTAGCTTAATTCATAGAAATTTTACAATTAGGATAGTCAATAAATGCAGAAAAAATGTCCGTTGTAAGGTGAGAGGGGGGTGAAATTCAAAAGACCCAAACTGAATGACCGTCCAAGGGATACTTTCTCCGGGGAAGCAGGTGATGAAATGAGCGTGCCAAGGAGAAAAGAAAACGGCACAGCGCCGAAAAGGGTTGCCTGTCAGAGTCCTGCGGATAGAACGGCAGAAAAAATCAACCACAAATCAGGAAAGGAAGGTATTTTGCCTATGGCAGAACAGTCGTTCATGAGAGTTGAAGAAGTGGCGCAGGAATTGGGCGTGTCCAAGTCCTATGCTGAGAAAGTCGTACAGCGTCTTGCAGGATGATTTCTTTCAGCAGATGCGCTCCGCTGGCTACACGGACTTGGAGCGTGGAGAGCGTGGCAGTTCCGAGGAACATCTGACGGTCACGCAGTTCAAGGTGAAGTGTGAACAGGAGCGGCTTGCACAGCTTCAGGAGGCGGCTGTGCTGGCCCAGGCCGAGGTTGACCGAAGGAACAGGGAGGCGGCAGCTGCCGAAAAGGAAGCGGCCCAGGCCAAGGCCAAACTAAACGATGTGGCCCACATGCTGAAAGGCATGGAGAAGCTGGCGGAGGAATTTTCCAGCGACCCGGAACAGGTCTTGCCAGAAGCGGGACCGCTGGAATCGGCCAGGGCCTACCGGGAGAAAAAGGCCAAGCCCCTTTGGGAGAAGATCGTCAAGGTGCTGCGCTCCGTCTACCGGGCCTACTTCGACCTCAAGAGCAAGTTTGAGCGGTTGCAGAGCGCCTATGATCGTGAGGTCAGTAAGAACGGCTCCCTGTCAGCCAGGATTTATGAGGTTTGTGCCGAGAGGGACGGCTTGAAAGGGCAAGTCAGGGACTATGAGCGGGTCAGACGGGCCATTGGCCCGGAACAGGCGGACAGGATACTGGAGGCAGCTTACCAGCAGGAACAGGTCGAAAAGGAGCAGAAATGGGGTGCAAGGTCAAAAATAAGGGTAGGCGCACGATAATCACAAAAAATGGAGGTAATTTCATGGAAAAGTACATCTTTGACGAGGGCAACGGTCTGTGGTATGAGTTGCAGAGGGACTAACAATATTCGGGCGTGTGCGGCGGAAATCGTGGACACAGAAATTATTTGCGCATGAGGCCCCAAATCGGAGGGTGTCCCGGTGAATGCCCTCCTGATTTATTTGGGACAGCGGGTAAAAACTTCTTGCATTTTAGAGTGTGCTATGCTATACTGCTGTCATCCTGATTTGAGGAGTCTATTCAACATGCGGCAAGGTATTCTTAAATAAAATTTGATAATGGGCACAAAAATAATTGCCCCTTGCAGGGGCTTGGTTTTTGTACCCAATTTAAGAATGCTTTTGCCTTTTTATCAAATATCGTGACGGATAACGGCTCATGTTAGCTGAATGCGTTTCTATGTATCCGAAGTCATGATCCCCAGCGGTAAAAGTATTTGCCGCTGGGGATTTTTATGCCCTTTGGGGCTGTAAAGGGAGGACAATCACATGAAAATAATCAATATTGGAATTCTTGCCCATGTAGACGCTGGAAAGACGACCTTGACGGAGAGCCTGCTATATGCCAGCGGAGCCATTTCAGAACCGGGGAGCGTCGAAAAAGGGACAACGAGGACGGACACCATGTTTTTGGAGCGGCAGCGTGGGATTACCATTCAAGCGGCAGTCACTTCCTTCCAGTGGCACAGAT